>Ga0123342_1006553_pt1 | contig 16054 bp, 4 predicted proteins | sample Turbeawhitnodule_FD_89960 | JGI IMG/M metagenome (GOLD analysis project Ga0123342, IMG submission 89960) | Root nodule microbial communities of legume samples collected from Mexico - Turtle bean Mexico white nodule | ecosystem: Host-associated > Plants > Roots > Nodule | place: Mexico: Nepantla... | reverse complement strand
TTTTATTATTTATAAAAAAAAAAAAAATAAAAATATTATATATATATATAAAAAATAAATAAAATATATATATATATATATATATATATATATATATATATATATATATATATATATATATATATATATATATATAAAGTGTGCAATGATACAGATAATTCTTTAAGGATAGATGCATATTTAGTTTTATGTGGAAATATAGATTTTTATTAATCACATTCAAGATGAAGTTAACTTAAATAATTTTTATTTTTCACATTTAAACATAATCAAAGAGATGCTAAATTGAGCAAAAATATGTCCATTGGTGTCATATTTTAGTTTGTTGGGCATGCATTAATATATATATATATATATATATATATATATATTTGTCTACTTTTAGTGTTTACTTTATTTATAGTTAAAATATATTCTCTTTTTCTTTGAAACTACCATCTCAAGCTAGGCAATACTTAGGATACTATTTTTCCCCAATTAGAGAATTGACATGTATGTTGGAACTCACTTTCAAATTAAAAGAAAATGTTGGCCATGGGGTATATATATATAATGTTCCAACTTTAAATTTCTATCTATGATTAGAAACATAATATAATGTTGTAAGACTTTAAGATGACATTTTATATTAAAAATTAAAACTAAATTCAACTAGTTTTCTTGCTTAGTTGAGATAATATTATTAAAATAATAGTTTCTTACTTTGGCTATTCTCCCTAGTCAAGATGGTAAAAACATGATGTCACAATGTGGGTTTGTATATACACACATTATTATAAGTTAAGGCTTAACTCGAGAGTAACAAAAAAAAATGACATCAAAGCAATATTCATGCAATATAAAACATCATAGATTAATTAGTAATTTATGCAAAAATCAATTTTAATGTTAAATTTGTTAAAATTTAATTTATATTTTTTATCAACAAAAGAATAAATTAATATCGAATATCTAGGAATATCTCAACTCTGTTAAAAAAAACTATGTATGTGCATAATCCTAAAAACATCAATGACCAACAAATATCATTTCACGTATTAATATTTTCTTTTTTTATTATTTTTCTTGTTTTTAACATATATTTTTCAAAAGAGTATCACTTATATAAACCACCTATAAATAATGTCACATTATCTTTTACAATAATGATAAATTTTATGAAAAAAAATTGTTTAGCTTCAAATAAATTTTGTAAATAATAACTGCCTTATAGATGAGATGAGAAAATAATCAAAGTTATAAAAAAAATCATAAAATATGATTACTGACAGAGAACTTAAATGATTTATGTATGATTTTAAATTTAAATATTGTTATATACAACTAATTAATTAATTATGCATGTATGAATGATGCATAAATGTGTTAAATTAAAGGAAAAAAAGATCATTTTTAGTTAAGAAAAAAACTTACTGATTAAATGTTATATATGTTGCTATTGTTAACAACTGAAAGGTAAGACTTTATCACAGCTTTGGTCAATATTTTACCATTGTTGCTTTGAAATTTGGATTCAAGAAAGCCTCTAAAAATATTCACACACGTTTAAATGCAATAACATTTTTTGAAGGGCCTAATATATATAATTTTATTCATGAAATATTAATTAGTTCCATAAATATGAAGAAAACATTTTCAACTTTCAACAGGGTACTTTTCATTTTTATATAAAAACAGTTAAGACATATGCATTGCAGATCATAATCAGAGTTATATTACAAGTTTATAAGTTTAATATATCAATATTATAATATTTCTCAGTTCAGATAAAGTTGCATAATATAAAATTTAAGAAAAATTACTCTTTATTATAAAAATAAAATAATATATATCTGTCTCTTAAAAAAATTATCTTTCTTCAAACTATTAAATAATACATGAATTTGAGTCTAAATTTTATAAGAGTCTAACATTAAATTAAAAATAGTAAATAAAAATTAAAAATCGTACAGTAAAACTCAAACCTCATTAAATGACTCTTTCATTGGAAAATAGTCTTAATAAAGTATAATTATTAAAAGGGTGAAAGATAAATATGTGAATGTGACATTAGCTAATCTTAACAAAGTTGAGATTGAAGTTGATAAAAGTTAAAAGATAAGGCTAACCAATGTATGTGGTCAAATAATTAAAATATTTTTAAAATAATGTACTTTTTGTATGATTTCCAATGTATTTAAGCTGACATTCTTTATAAAAAATTATTTATTAATTTTAACAGAACTCAAGAAAAAAAAATCTTTTTTTTTTTATAAAAGGTTATATATAGTAAAAAGCAAGACTAGTTATACTAAAAAGTAAGGCATAATTATTTCCTGTAATATGTTTTCAGAAATAACTTTTGAAAGGCACATGAAATACCATTATTACTAAGCAAAATAGTATGGTTCTGTTGCATGAAATTATCAGATTACAGAAGTAGCATGTGAAGAAATTTTATGGTTTTGAAGTTTTACTTTTCAACCAACAAAATAGGGCCAAATATTATTAAATTTACCACACTCACATAAATCGATGTCACTACAAAAGTATTTTCCCATCTATATTTGATTTTATGCAATAACTGCATTAATAATGAAATGACAAATTCAATAAAACAAAGCCAACAATACTTTATTTAATGCAAGTAATAAACAATGTACGAAAAATTAAATTAATGCATGGCCAGAAACTCAACTAATAATATTATGTATGTTTCTGTGATGCATGACATTCCAAACTTGTTCATATTTATAAGAGAGTGAATGCAGCCAGCCTTATAACAGCCAACTACATATGCTCAGTAAAATTTAAATACAGAGACTCATTGATTTGGTATTAATTTAAAGGTGATTTTGCCTACAGTTTTCAACTGTATTCCATGATTTCAATACTTTAATTATTATCTTCAACATGTATATATTTATACATTTTTTTTTATTTCATTGAAATAAATACCCCCCATCACAGGTTCAGTTAACATCTATATTTCTATTTCTAACAACAGTGAGGTTAATTAACTGACTCAGTGCACTTGCAAGTATAAGAAGATGCTGAACCACTAAATCAACCAGGCACAGAAAAAATATTATTATCTTCATCCAATTTTCTATGATGATTATATATGCATCTAGCTGATAACTTCTTGAGAGTGGTATCAAGACATATCCGTTTTGCAGATAACTTGAACACTATATCATGTTTGCAAACATTACTTAAATATTAGTGTTTGGATATTGTTTGTGACCTAACTAATATATATAAATTGGAGTACTAAGAAAACTGTACCTGGTTAAATGTTTCTAAAACCTCACTGAAATGGTAGGTGTGAAGTCCTTAAATCATAAGATATGGTTTCAGTGATTTGGTGGAGCTTCTATTTTTCCTTCTGCATAAAACCCATGAGTAGCATACATTAACTTGTGAACTAAAAGTGGATATAGCACTAATTGCATTAACATTAATACCACTGTATAACTGAGAAACATTGCTTTATAACACACTGTATCTTGGGATGCATGATGCAATTCCCAAAACAATGATAACCTTCACGTTGGTGAGAAACAATATTCATACTATCATCATTATATGATCAATATAAAGTATTGGTTTTATAATTAAACAAGAAGCCTAATACTAGCCAGGAATAATTAACCCCTTGAATTTATGGATAACTTTAATCAACCTATGACTCTAGGATGCTCTTAATAGTAGTATAGAAGGTGTTTATTTCATGCATGTATATGTATGAAGCATAAAGCTGTTGAATCTCAAATCTTCCTTGGAAAATGAAATAGGATTACAAAAATCACCTTCATATTGTTACCTCATGACTAATAGATTAATATGTTTGTATGTTTGTGTCTTTCTTTCTTAATATCATTTTATTTCCTTATCTAACTTGATATATGCATGATCATGACTGCCTTATAAGCAAGAATGATAGGAGAATATATACAATAAAGATCAAAGAAAAGAATAAAGATTTTGATGTTTTATTTGCCTAGTTTCATCCTAAGTAATTTTGTCTGATTTCTTGTTGGTTTTCTAAGCATTTGAAATGAACTAGATCATCCCCAAAAAAAGTTTCATTTCTAGTCTCTTTCATTCTTTAAATTCCAGCAGTGACAAAAGGATTCTTCCAAGACTTTTGATAGTTCATGGAAATTGACTTTACCCCGAAGGATCTGAGATACTCCTACATATTTTAATAGAAAAGCATCACATTCAAGTCTGTGTAGCCTAAAGAAAGGTCCTGCTCCTATATATGTCTAGTCTCGCTTACTGTTGATCTTACTGTCCTATGTGTTGCTTTTGCTTTCCCATCTCACACCGTGAGAACACCACATTCCGTTTGATATCTCCTTTTTATGCCTTGAACAGCGTATTTTGCATTCAATGCCACTCTAATATTTTCAAACATGTATATACAAGTGGTTCCTATGAGTCTATTACTCCAAATAAATATGGAGAAAATATATATATAGTAAAAGGAAAATGTCTTGCATTTTGTAAACCTAAAGCAAAGTGCATCCTTGTGCATTCTTGTGCCCCATCAGTGCTACACACAGCACAACTCTCTTTACCCAGTATATATTAATTCACACGCGATAATTTCAAAAAGTAGCAAGTTTTGTCACCTTCAATTACATAGATCAATCAAATCAATAAATCCACGTTCTACACATCTCGGATGAATCAAAATGACGATTTTTATGAGAGGAAATGTTTCACTTTGTTTTCTTATCCTAACATGAGTTTTATATCTGTCATATAATATGAAGTTTCACGCACACAAAATCAGAAAGAGAAGAAGCTAGAAGGTAATAATTTATCACCTGGATCGTCAAAGTAAAGCTCTTTGATTCACTGTCCAAAAGTGTTATCTGTAATGTAATTATTACAATATCTGTGACAAATCCAAAAAATGTATATAATTAGTAACGAATGAGTTTTATTTTCAACTGTCGACAGTAACAAGACTGTTACAAAGACTAATTAAGCATCCCATGAGGAATCTAAATCCATAAAAGTCTAAAGGCTGTATCTGTTAAATTAAAAGACAAGAATGATGGATCAAAGGCAAAACATTGAGATAAGCATCAGAATGAGGCTACTTACTCTTTAAGGAATGAGTAAATGGGGACAAACCCCCCAATTTTTCATTTTTCCAATATCATGCTTGTGTGCAGTGCTAATCCAGACAAGAAGGCGGCTGATGAATAGGAGAAGATAGAAAAGCATATCAGCAGAAAATAGAAATAAAAAAAAAAAAGTACTAGTAAGTAGCAATGTGGAGGGATATAGAGGTAAAAAAGGGGAGGGAAGAGGGTTAGTACTCATTGATAAATATAATGAATAAATTATTTATGGTAACTACAGCATAGTAAGTGGAAAAAGGTAATCAAATTAGATGAAGAGAGGAGGAATAAGATCAGAAAAAATTACCCTTTTACAGCTGTACAACTTTCTGCGCTTTATCTGCAAAGCTAAAATGCCTAACTAAGCAGCAGGAGCAGAAGCAGCAGTGTGTTGAACGACATCAACCCAACAAGGCTAACAGAAACATTAGAGGAAAGAAGAAAGCAACAAGCTTTTCTGTGTATCATTAAATGCAGTAAACGGAAAGAGAGAGAGAGAGCACAGTGTTGAAGCAATATTAAAATAGAAAGAGCAAAAGACATACATATACTATAATAATAATAATAATAATAATATTGATAAATTAATAATATAATATATATTTGTATTGTACTATACACAATTGAAAAGGTCTAAACGTAATTGATCTCCATATGGATCTCATTTCCCTCTTTAGGTTGTGAAACGATGGATATTCGATTTCTTCAGGGCCCAAATCCCAAGCTAATTAATTCATTGAGCAGTTCTAAACGTACTAAAGACTCCAAAACGTGCAAAAGCTAAAAACTAATTACTGATCAAAAGAAGAAGCAGAAGAACAAGAAAGTCTGGGAGCCTTTTCTTTCCTTTGTAGCTGATGAAAGAAACAAAAGAGAAAGGAAAAAAATTTAAAATATAATAAAATGCTGCAAAAGAAAGTGTAGCTAGCCCAGGTGACTTTAGATCAAACTCGTATCTTCTTCATTATTTGTTTCTTCATCAATTTGTTTATCACTGCCGGTATTGCAAAGATGGATCCAGATCAAAAAGCATTGAAGGTTCCCCTCTCTGATCCCCAAACCTCGCTGATGATGGTGATGAAAGTGAGTCTTCCCTTAAAAGCTGTAGAGGCGGTAGTGAAGAAGAGGGAGGTGAATTGGAATTAGCCATTGTCACATGTGCCATTGAAGATGAGGACAATAAGCTGAAGCAGTTGGGATCTTCTGATGTTGAAGAAGCACATTCCATATTCACCCCAAACAGCCTCAGTCTTTTTCCTGCAGTGCTAGGACTAGTACTAGTACTAGAACCACTCTTGCCACCATGGTGTTGGTGATGATGATGGTGGTGAGCAACTGGAACAGAATCAATGATTATAGGAGGATGAGAAACATTGCCTCCCTCTTGTTGCTGTCTTGTGTTCAAGATTTGGTGATCAGTTAATGGCATTGGTTGGGGTGTTGACCTGAGGTAATAGACCGAGCCAGATCCTGAAGTACTCATGTCATGATAATTGTAGTGATGAGTTCCATTTCCAGCAGCACCACCAGCAGCAGCAGCTTGCAATTGGTGATGAAAGGGATGATGATGTTGATGATACATGGTGTTGTAATTGAGGTGTTGTTGCAAATGGTCATGGTGGCGTGGTGGGTTTGGCGAGGGGAGGGTGTACAATCTGCCAGTGGCACCCCATCTGATAAAGTGAGGCTGATTGGGAAGAAAGAAAGGTGTGAAGAGTGCGGTTGAAGGGTCAGGGCCATGATGGTGATGGTGATCAGGCCTTCTCCTCCAATCTATGTACAACCTATGCCTATACAACTCCCCTACACCACGCTGGAAGGACACAATGTCACCAGCATCAAGCTTCTTCTCCTTCACAAAACGGCTCCACCCTTTGGTCATCACATAGCTCTGGCTGCTGTTCCAATACGAGTACCTGAACCTCCATAACTTACCATTCCTGTCCTCAAAATTCAGCAGCAGCCCCTTCTCATTGGCTGAGGAATCAAGAGGGAAATACTTCTCAGCATGCTGCTTTGGAATCACCAATCGGTTCAGCTTCCCCACATCACTTGGTGTCACAACTTTGTCAAACATGTGCTCCTTCTCGGAAGGCTGCTGCAGGCTGTTCACGTTTCCATCGGCAGAAGAACTACCACTTGCATGATGAGGAAACACCGATGAAGCACCACCTCCCGATCCTTGCAAATTCCCCTCATCCTTGCTGCTCCCCAGCGTCAAGTCCATGAAGTCTAGCTGCTTTGTTGCGTGGTGATGATGATGGTGATGATTGCTGATGATGAAATTGGAACCTGCTGCATCCTGGTGCTGGTGTAACAACCCTAACCCAGATGATGAATTGTGAGATTCAGTGGTCTCTGGAGACTGAAGGTGATGATCATGATCATGAATATTCATCCCCAGCCATGGATTTTGTTGGTGAGGAATATTTATAACATGATGATGATGATGAGGACGTGCAGCAGCAGTAGTAGAAGTATAATTTGATATTGAAGGAGCAGAAGATAAAGACAAAGAGGGAGAAGAAAAGGGGTAGTGGTGCTTACTGCTGCTATCTTCTCTTGTGATGATTTCTTCTGCTGCTTCCTCTTCCTCCTCCTCCTCTCTGCTATCGGAATACCCTTTCACTTCTTGCATCAACTCCATAAAATTACACACAGACCCCACCTTCAATTCTGGTAATTATAACCTCTGGATCTCACCAAATTAAACAATGTCACCAAATAATTGAAAAAAAATACAAAATCATAAAGGGAAGAAGAAGAAGAAGAAGAAGAAGAAGAAGAAGAAGAAGAAGAAGAAGAAGAAGAAGAAGAAGAAGAGGAGGAGGAGAAGGAGAAGGAGAAGAAAAAGAAGTAAACGAGAAAATAAAAAAATAAAAATGTAAAATTTAGAGTCTGAAAATTGACAAGATTATATATATATATAGGAAGAAATAAAATTACCAACAAATATATAGTTGGAGAGCTAAGAAGATATTTGAGTAGGCAGATAGATATGTGAGGCTGTGAAGAAAACAAAGAAAAGCAGGTGGTGCTTATTTAGTACTAGAAGAGAATTGTAAGAGTCGGTGCATTCATATTTGACCATGAGGCATCAAACCCTAAAGAAAGACAAGGCATGGAGGATTCAAAACGGGGTTATTGTTGACCTAAACAGCTGAATATGTTAGAGAGATGGAGATGGGAAAGAGGGTGATGTGAGTTTTAGCTAACACAAGTGTAGTTACCTCAAAGGAAGCTTCTTTACAAGTAACAAAAAAGAACCAAAAATATTTGTTGCAACCCAGTTTTATTCTTAAACATAGCAAGAGAGAGAGAGAGAGAAAAAAAAAAGAGAGAGAGAGGAGAAAGAAAAGAGGGTTACTACACTTACGTGGGGGGCCCATGAATAATGTGCGTATTGGGGTCATGTGAGCAAGTAGTCATTTTCATGATATTTGGGATAATAATTATAATAATCTGTACAATATATGCTTCCGGTTCTACACTAAAAGGCCAGTTGTTGTTCCAGAAGCAAAGAGCTTCACTTTGTTAAATCTGAATTTCTTTTTAGTTTCTCAAAATTATTAAGTGTGGAAAAGGGAAAGGATATCTATGACAAGTTGTTGTTATTAGACAGAAGAGAAGTAGAGGGAGGTGCAATGCCAACGGTGTAGAGAGGAGAGAGAATGCTGCACACTGTTAGGTTCATTTTAGTTTCTCTTTTCTTTTTTTGACTTTTGGTGCCATTCATTGTGTGCTCTCTGCTCTCTTCTGGTCCCTCCTAGCCGTAAGGAGAGGCAATTAGCTCACCTCATTATTTTTTCACAACACTGTCAAATATACTTACTCACAACACAACAGCATCAGTTTAACTCATAATGTTCTTTTGCTTCATTAAACAAAAACAAAAACATAAACATAAACAAGAACATGTTTCTTAACATCATATCAGAATCCAAACTCTAAAACACATACTTTTTTTTTCCTTCATTCTCATTCAATTATCATCTTCATTTCCTCTCCTACTACTGCCATGCTTCCCTCTTCAATATTCCTCAACTGCATAAATTGAAGGGAAAAATAAATATATTCCAGACCAATAACTTCTTCTTCAAAACTCCCAACTCCCGAGCTCACTCATAATTTAATGACCCGGATCCCAAAAAACATGCCAAATATCACCTTTTAGTTCTTTCTGCCTTTTAATTATATTACTTCTTCCTTATTGTCATTATCATCACGTATGCATAATTTATTTCATCCCTCCTTCCAATTTCTTCTCTACATCAACACACATTCATTCATTTTATTACTTCTTCACAGGCCTCAACTTCATTCTTATAAATTCACCTTTGTTGTTGTAAGGGGTGAACCAAACCCAACCTACATATATTATGAAATATAGTCATTTACAAAACAAAAATAAAATAAAATAACTTTCTATGTTTTATTCTATCACTACAGTAAAATCATGAAATATAAATAAAATTTAGAGACAAAAAAATAATTAGTTGTTATAGTGACTAAATTAGAGATTATTTTAGAAATTAAAAAAAAAATTGGTTTCTAAATTAGTTAAATGGTTTCTAAATTGGTATCTAATTAGCTATCTAAGATTTTTGTTACCAAATTTAGAATCTAAATAATTGGTAGTTAAAATCTTGGTTGGTAGTTAGATACCAATTTATAAACTATTTAACAATAATATAAACTAATTTAAAAATCAAAATTTTTTTAGTCTCTACTTTATTTACTATAAAAATTAATTATTTTTTGTCTCTAAAATTGAGTTTTATTTCATGATTTTTCTTGTATTGTAGTGTATAGTTCAATTATTAAACTTATTTTAGCTGATAAAAAAATATGTTTTTTATGTCATATTTTATGAATTTTAATATCCAATGAGATTAATATTCTTTTCTTAAAATATTTTTTTTTAATTTTATTATTATTTAATTAATAACTCAACTAATTTTAAATATGATAGTCTATTAATTAAATTCAAAACAAATACTTTTTAATATTAAAAGGTTTAAGTGCTTATATAAAAAAAATTATGTTTTATTTACATTTATACTTTCATAATTATGTATAATCCCAAATATTCATATAATGTATGATACATTTATTAGGTTAGATATGAGTGAATAAATTTAAATTCAAGTGGCATTTTTGGCTTATTTTTCTTTTTAATTTTAGTACGAATATGCTTTGACAAAACAAGAAAGATAATTCATTAGTGTTTCCCTAAACACTAATGATTGAAATATAAAAAACATGCACATGTGATGATATTTAATTACTAATAAGAAGTAGCAGGTAGTTAGGGGATTGTACACAACAATTAATTCCCAGTTTTTTTCCCTATTGTTGATCAAATTTTCTAAATAAAGAAGACATTAATATGCACAGTTTGCTATAGTTAAAAATTTCCTTAAGAAGATAGATAGCTGTTATCTTAAGACTATAGTTAAATATGGATAAAGTACGTAAGTTGAGAAAATAACTACAAATTTGAAATTAAACCAAAGTTGAAGTGTGTAACAAATTAAAACAAGTTGACACAACATATGCAAGATGATTATATGGCAGTTGACTTTTCTTCTGTACCTATTCATCAATTCAATTACAGTATTCATTAATAACAATAATTTAAATTTAAAATTTATAAAACAAATATTTTTTTTTATCTTTTGCAAGAAAAAAAATCACAATAGTATTATATTAATCATTATAATGAAACACTTTTTTTTTTCTCAATTTAACTCATTTTACCAATTTTAGACAGATTTTTCTTTTTCACCAATTTTTCTACATGTTATTTTTATTATTTGTTTGAATAAAACACTTGATCAGTTTGTCGATTTTCTATAGTATTCAATTTAATTTTCAAAACAATGATCTTATATGCATATGGAAGCCAAATAAACGGATAAATTAATTATTTCAGATTTAAACTTAACATATACTTGCATATTTGTTACAGAGTGTTTAATTTTTTCAATAAAAGTTATTGTGTTAAAAATAGGTGATCAATTTAGTGAATTTAATATCGACTTCCATTGTGTTATATTTGGTAAATAATTATTCCTTCAACACGTATTACTCCTTAATTATTTCTTAATACTGTGAATCATGTCTATTAAAACAATATACGTCTGCTAATTTCAAAAATGTGTTCGTCTAAAAGTTGTAAAAAGTTGTGAAAACTAAGAACTAATTCAAAATAGGTAAAAAAAAAACACATGTTGTAGATTCCAGATACATTAATGATAAAATCAATTCATAGTATAAATGATCTAATTATAATTATAAGTCTGTTTTATAAAAATAAGCAACTTAAATTCATTTTTTAAAAACACACCTTTATAAATGAGCAACTTGAATTGTTTCAAAATTTTCTATTTAATTTAAAATATCTGTATATAATGTAGAAGTTATAAATTACAATTAATTTTCTATTTTATAAAACATATAATTTGGTCATTTATATCAATCCGATATATTTTTTAATTTTATTATAAATTTATATTCTTTAATACTTAATATTATATAATATTAGTAAATATAAATACCATTGATTTGAATATAATTTAGTCATGATTGTTTCATTTTTTTTATTAAGAATGAATAAATTAAATAAAAAAAATATTTAAAGAATACCACACCTCTTTGATAATAAAAACCAACTCTAGTAAAATAAAGGTTTTTCTCAATTTTGTTAAACTATATGTCAAAGAGAAAACGTGCTTATAAATTTATACTAAAATCAAACCATAGAGAATGACCACAAAACTTCGTAAACATATTTTCAATTAATTGACCTTCTCCTATGATCTAACTTTCTAATACGAGTATTTAATTGAGAAAAAAAAATGTAACAAACATATATTGAAGCAATAAATGGTATATCATTAATTTATAAATTCAAATTATCTATTTATTCCAAAGACTTGAAGTGGTAAAACAAGATAGTAATGTTCTATTCTCTCCACTAAAATATATAAGTAGAAGGATTTAATAAAAAAAAAAAAAAAAAAACTAGTTCAATTTTACTAGCAAATTTTTTAAAAAAACTTAAAATTTGATATTTTTTTCCATTTAAATAATTCTCGAGAGATATATCACTACAAGAAAATCATGAAATAAAAACCAATTTTAAAGACAAAAAATAACTAGTTGTTATAATGATTAAATTAGAGATTATTTTAAAAACTAAAGAAACATTGAGTTTCTAAATTAGTTTTTATTGTTAAATAGTTTCTAAATTGGTATTTAATTAGCTACCAAAATTTTAACTACCAATTATTAAGATTCTAAATTTGGTAGCAAAAACCTTGGTAGCTAATTATATATCAATTTAAAAACCATTTAACAATAATAAAAACTAATTTAGAAATCAAAAGTTTTTTTAGTTCATAAAATGATTTCTATTTTATTCAGTATAACAAGTAATTATTTTTTTAATTAGTTTCTATTTCATTATATATATATATATATTAAACCCTCCTTGCATGAGCTATCACAAGAAACCTGAATACCTAAAATATTGAAACATCACCTTGGTCTTTCATACCTAAGCAAACGCCAAATATATGCTTAGTGTCAATCAAAAGCTCAATGAACTACTAAAAGGAAGGACATCACCGACATGAAAGTTAAGGATCATGAATTTGGTCTAATTATAGACTAAGATGAATTTCTATACACATGATTTAAATTGTTCTTATCTCTTCAGAATGTCAAATCAGAAAGCCATGGACTCCAATCTTTTTCAAATAAAATAAGTTATGAATCTTAAGTTTCATGGATTTGAATTTCAATTTGTTGCAAACGCCACTATCTTCAACATAGTGTCACCATTACTAGTAGAGTTATCAAATAAGGAGAAAGTGACTCCATGTTAGTGCTGCTATCACCAGCGTCATCATTGTTGAACTCAAATCCAAATTTAGGGAAAAGAGTGGATATGAACTAGGCAAGTACATATCCTCGTTTCTATGCACAATGTAGAAGAAAGACATATAGTGCAACGTTATCTACAAAGAGAAAGATGATGGTGTCAGCAAGGAGAATGAGGGTGGGTGCCAACAATGGGGTTGTGAGACAGAAATGAGAGGGAGAATCAATGTAGGGTTGTAATACAAACATGTCTCAATTTAATATAAACAAGTCTCCTAACTCTTCATACATTAATTAAACAAAAATGTAACTAACTTAGAAAGTTTCTATTTATCTACAAAAGTTTCTCTATATCATTTTATATGCATTATTCGTGTATTGTTGGATGAAATTACATCCTTAGGCTTTGGCAAATCAGTTTATTCAAGTTATTCATTTATCATAATGTAAATATTTTTTTTATCAGCAATAAAAAATAAATAAATGGGAATCACTTCAGGGGTGGTCCAACCCTTATACATAAATAGCTATTGTCTTACCAACCTCCAACCAATGAACACCTTCCAACTAAATAAGGAACAATCAAAGCAACACAAGAAAGCATTAAACAACCAGCCTCATACAATCCACTGGGTTCAAAACCCAGTTGAGATACGTAAAGGAATTACAACAGGACTTTGCAAAAATCCAAGACCAAACATTTACCCGAACTAGTGCAAATACCTCGAGCGCATCTACCACACCCCTGTCGAAGGTCACCGAGTTCCTATGTCTCCAAATTCCACTCACAACACCAACCCAAATCGCCCCCCCAAACGTCATTAACCACATCAGAATGTAAATATATATTACACCCACATATATCTCTTTATAGAAAATAATATATTTTTCTTTTATGATATTTCTTAATTGATGATTATGCTAGAATTTTTTAGTTTTTTTACTTTTAACTCTAGTTAGAGTCACTGCAAGAAAATCATGAAATAGAAACCAATTTTAGAGACCAAAATTAATTAATTAATGTAGTAACTAAATTAGAGACCATTTAATAGACTAATAAAAATTTTGGTTTCTAAATTAGTTTCTATTATTGTTAAATAGTTTCTAAATTGATTTCTAATTAGCTACCAAGGTTTTAACTACCAATTATTTGGATTATAAATTTGGTAGCAAAAACCTTGGTAGCTAATTAGATACCAATTTAGAAATCATTTAACAATTATAGAAACTAATTTATAAACTATTTTTTTTAGTTTCTAAAATGGTCTCTAATTTAGTCACTATAGCAACTAATTAATTTTGGTTTCTAAAATTGGTTTATCTTTCATGATTTTCTTGTAGGGAGTTTTTTTTTTTTATATGGGTTGAAATACTCTTAATATTTTTATTTATTTTTAAAAAAAAATAATAACTAATATAGAAACATGTTTTAAAATCTCATGTCATGTTAGTATTTGGTGTGTTAAATTAAAACACACTAAAAAATGAAAAAAAAATGATTTTCTTCAATAATACAATTTTTCTATAACCAAAATTAAGAATTACAAAAGAACACTATCATAAAAAAAATTAGATAATTATTTTTAAAGTCTTTAGGTGACATTTTTAAAATGGTGGTTGATGGAAAAGTGGTTTAAATCTTTAATAATGTATTATATATTAATAAGAATGAATAGTAAATATTTAGGATGTAAAAAGTAAGAGGGAAAGTGGGGAAGGGTAGGTAGTGTAAAAAAGAAGAGTTAAAAAAAGAGATTTGAGGTATGTGTGTATGGTTGTTGAAAGCAGAAAGCAAAGATGTCCTTGTCTCTTTGATGGGTGATTATATTGTTGGGAGAAGCAGTGCATTTGAATAGTGAATAGTGAAGAGTGTACAATAAATTGAAAATGGTGGTAGCTAGCTCTATATACGAAATAGATGGATGGCTATGTTTATGAAAAGTAGGTATCATGTGGTCCAGTGTGTGATCTATGTGCCTATTTCTATGGGTTTGGGCAAATTCTCCAATCACCATAAATTGCACATTTGCATCTATGATATAGACAACCAAAAAGATTAACATTGTCATACTCAACTTGTAGGAAATAGCCAAATTCCACTTAGTCACATTTCAATTACACTTCCATTCACTCCAACTCCCATTTACTCCTTCAAATCACATATCCTTTTCAAACATCACTTTTATTTTCACTTCAACAATTTTTCATTCTAACTTACTTTACATATAAAACTCAACAATCTCAATTATAACACATTATCATCTTACATGTATATCATTTTTTTCCATACATTCTTTAACACATAATATAATATTTTTTTTCCATCAACAAAGAATTAACTAAATTAATCACACTCACAAAACTTCCAAAAACAGTATTTGAACACAGTTTCGTAATGAAACTGCTATAAAAGCCAATAAATTTGTAAGGTACATTATATATGATTACAATACTATTTAAGTAAATTCCTCCAAAAATATTGATAGAAAAGTAAAGTAAATTCAATTTTTCTCATTAGTTAAAATTTTACTTAATTTAAAAAAAAACTTTAACCAAAGTTATCTTATATAAATTGATATAACCTATGAACTTATGTAAATAATTATATAGAATTTCTTTTTCAAATGCTATTCTATTGCTTGGAGACATAAATTCTCACTTTTATTTAAATAGGTTGAAGTATTTATCAAATATTTAATTTAATTTAATTTATTTATTGTGAATAAATCAGTATACTAAAAATAGATTAAAAAATTAAAAAAAATTCCTATGTAATTTTCCTTTAAAAAAGTTGTTCTTAGAATACATAAGAAAGAATATTTATTTATAGTGTATATGTTTTTTCTATTAATAAAAAATAAATTAAATTAAAAAAAAACATTTTAAGAATGTCTAAACTCTTATCTTATACAAGTGTCAACATCTTTATCGTCTATCTTACAATTCAAAAACATTACAAAACATCTGAAATTTATATATATATATATATATATATATATATATATATATATATATATATATATATATATATATATATATATATATTT
>Ga0123342_1006551_pt1 | contig 16058 bp, 9 predicted proteins | sample Turbeawhitnodule_FD_89960 | JGI IMG/M metagenome (GOLD analysis project Ga0123342, IMG submission 89960) | Root nodule microbial communities of legume samples collected from Mexico - Turtle bean Mexico white nodule | ecosystem: Host-associated > Plants > Roots > Nodule | place: Mexico: Nepantla... | reverse complement strand
TTCAAATGTAACCCACAATGTACAAATTATTTATAAATAATATACAAATTATAATACATAAGAAAATAAATTCAAAATATTAAAGAAAAATTCAAAAAATTTAAAACAGAACACTAACCTTGTGTGTGAACCAACGTTGGTGGTGAAGAGTGGTAGGGGAGCGCCAGCAACGACGGTGGCAGCGGAAGCGGTGGCGGAGCAGCGATGGAGATGAGAATGCCAATGGAACAGTTCGACCACAATGCAAGGAGAAAAAACAAATATAAGGAAAACGAAAAAAAAAATTATATGTAGTGAAGATGCAGAGGAAGAAAGCAATTCAAGAAACTCACAATGACACAAATTAATGAAGATGCAGAAGTAGAGATGAACTGCAAGCGTACGCAAGCGCATGAACAGTGAAAACAAAAGGCAAAGTGGAGAAAAAAATATGAAAGTGGTGTGGTGCAATTCAAATTTTAGGGTAAAAAATGATTTACAAATGCGGCTATTTGTATAGCCGCACTTGTAAATAAAAGTGTTTGATTTACAAATGCGACTATTCAAATAGCCGCATTTGTAAATCAAGCGTTTTGATTTACAAGTGCGGCTATTCAAATAGCCGCATTTGTAAATCAAGAGCTTTGATTTACAAGTGTGGCTATACAAATAGCCGCATTTGTAAATTAAATTAATTTAAAAAATGCCACCGCATTTTTTACGAATGCGTTTGAGCGCAAAACCGCACTTAATAAAGAATATTCTTTTCATCATTTTGTACTAGTGTGTATTGATTAATGATAATGAAGTTTTTAACATACATAGTTATGGATCAAAGTTGGATGCATGTATGTCGCGTTAGTGATGAATATGAAAAGGGAGTAAATGAGTTATTGCAATTTACTTGAGAAAATAGAAAGATCATGGTGACATATCATTGTTCAAGCGTCCATTGTCTGAATTAGATATGTCAGGAACTTGGAGAGATGTGTGATTGTATATTATATATAAAGAGGAAATATGTTGTCCATATATTTAGTACATCCCTGATTGTCTATATAATATTTCTTGCATGGATGAGAATAACAAGAGCCACAATGAGGCTAATTGTACAACTAATACATAACCATGACATGTTGAAAATTTGTTGATACACTTAAAAAATTGAAGAAAATTGACTATGAATCCATCTTATGAAAATTATATTCTTCCTACGATGTTGGATTCATCTTTAAATTTACCATGTGACCACAATTGTTTTACATGACATTACGCCCAGATAAAGAGGATTCATGGTTATGGAACGACCCTCCATCATACACTTTCTCAGTAAAATCTGCATATAATAAGTTAGTAAATCATAGACATGGGGGGCATCAACGGTGTTTGAATATCTCTGGAATCTAAAGGTTATGCCTTTGGCTCAGTTTTATTTGTGGAGGGCTCTTTCGAATAGGATAGCAGCTAAGCAAAATTTGCACAAAAGGGGTGCGACGTTGGGGGATATATACTTTATGCGTCTTATTTGGGAGGGAGGAGGAGTCAACTTCACACATTCTTGTTTCATGTAAGGTATCAAGTAAAGTATCGAGTATATGCTTTAGCAGGATGGGGATTAGTTCGGTGAATCACAATGAGTTGATTCATCATTTTGAACAGTTCTCCGATATATGCTTTAATAAAAAGGCAATAGATTGTGGAAAAGTCTATGGGTCTGGATGGTATGGTGCATTTAGAAGTATATAAACAGGATAAATTTAACCAAGCAAAGATAGATGCAGAGAAAATTCTTACTATGGCACAAGTCCAATCATAGAATGAATGAAACATAAAGTAAGGATCTTGGAAGTCTGCGTCCATTACAAAATATTCCAAATGCACATCATGCTCATTTATACAGGTATATAACTTATTTATTTATTTTTTTATCTATATACAGTTATATAAATAAATAAAAACCTATATATAATAGGACACAATTTATTGCTTAATTAATTTTATAAAAAATAGTTTATAAAGTATATTTTCAAAATAGAATACATAATAATATAATATGAATAAAATTGATAAATATGTAAAAAAGCAAGTAAATTTGACAAAAGATACAAATGTAGCATTTCAGGCTATTAATTTAATAGTTCTATAAATAAAACTAATTATATTTCTTTTTTTATTATTATGACATGATTATGTTATTTAATTAAGGTTTTAAAATTGTATATCTATATTTTATACCAAATATATGTGTGTATGTATAATGAAATTAAAAAATATTAATGTAGTATTTGATGTTAATAATAAATATTTAATCAAATAAATAAATATTTTCTTTCTTATATAATATTCCATTTTTGTTATTTAATTATTTTTTTAAAATTTTATAAAACATTATTTTAAAACTAAATAAGAAATATACATTAATTTAATATACAAAAATGATATCTATATATGTAAATAAATTAAACTTTAAACTAAATATTAATGTGACATTTAATATCAGTAATGTAATATTTATATTAAAGAATTTTTATTTTTTTTTGTAAAGCATACCACAATTTGATAATTAATTAAGATTTAAAAGGTTAGTTTTTCAAAAATATTTTGAAAATCTATTTCTATATAATAAGAAATGTTAATGTGGTGTTTGGTGTCATAAACATAATAGATACAAATTAAAATATATTTTCTTATTTAGTAGTTTTTAATGTCATCAATTTGTTAAATATGTTTTTCATCTTTTTATTATAATACAAAATTAATTTTTATCTTTAGTTCAAACTTTAAATCATCTAGATACCTATATAAATTATTAAAATAAATTCTTGTGAATTTGAAATGATTGTTAGTTTTTTTTTTTTTTCAAAACTTATTGTATTGATTGCAGACAAATGCTCATTATAATGATTTTCAATGGGTTGATGAAGTTGAACCTTAAACCGAATCATTTCACATATATTCCATATTACAAACACCTAAATATATTTAAGTCATATAATATCTATGTAAATATACATATTTTTGTATATAGTGTGTAATTAATGAAAATAAATGCTATTTGTTTCATATAAAACGCGGGGAGATATTAATGGGAGTGAATAACTTCCTATTGAGAATAATTGTCCAATAATTAGAAAATTGTAAATTATTTGATTAAATGTATGACTATTTTAAAAAAATTATTTTAATTTTGACTTGTTTTTCTTTATCTTATGGGAGAAATTTATTTTAGACTTTGGATTTCAATCAATTAATTGTAGTCATTTTTCTTCTAAATGGTAAAGTAATCTGGAGGAGCAAATATTGGGTTTTTTGACCATGATGGGGTTTTTTTTTTTTTTTTTTACCAAAATGGGGTCCGTTTAAAAAAAATTACAAATTTAGGCAAGTCGTGTCAATTCGGCACGACTTCATATGCAAAAGTCGTCCCAATTAGGCACGACTTCTGCCATGTCATACTAAAGTCGTGCCAACTTGGCACGACTTCTGCCCTGTCATACTGAAGTCGTGCCAACTTGACACGACTTCTGCCACGTCATAATTTTTTTTTTTTTAATTTTATTGTTTATATATTGGGTAGTAAGTTATGTAATGTTAAAAATTAATTTGATACATAATTTTCTAAGAGTGCTAGTTTTAAGGAACAAAAAATTGGATAATTGTGTATGGATCATGTTTGAATTGAATGAATAAATACATATATAAAAAAAATGAATGTTCTAAGAGTGTTATGAATGAATAAATACATAGATAAAGAAAATGAGGAAATTAATAATCAAACTTAAATTGAATTTTATTATTAAGCTTGTATATGCGGACAATTATGACGTGGCAGAACTCGTGCTAAGTTGGCACGACTTCAGTATGACGGGGCAGAAGTCGTGCCAAGTTGGCACGATTTCAGTATGACAGGGCAGAAATCGTGCCAAGTTGGCACAACTTTAGTATGACATGGCAGAAGTCGTGCCTAATTGGGACGACTTCTGCATATGAAGTCGTACCGAATTGACACGACTTGCCTAAATTTGTAATTTTTTTTAAACGGACCCCATTTTGGTAAAAGCAAAAAAAAATAACCCCATCATGGTCAAAAAAACTCAAATATTGTTTGATTGACTTTATAAAGTGTAATTAAACTTACATTCTATATAACTGATTAGATAGTATTCTTATTGTGCCAAAAACACACATATATATATATATATATATATATATATATATATATATATATACTAATTAATTCCGAGGTAAGAAGCATATCGTTCATTCCATAGTTCAAACATTCCATCTTCCTCTCCAAAGAAGAATGTCTTCTTCACTCCCTTCTCATCTAAGAGAGTTTCCCACCAATTTGACGAAGCAGCACCTTCTTTACTAACACCAACTTTGGAACTTTTTATAAATTCGCCTTGCAGTAACTTGGGACAAGTCTTTGATAAAGCAAGAGGTACAGGTTTTATAACTTGATGGGGTTTCAGTGTTGATTGTTTTACTTTGTTGTCAGAGTGTAATTTACGTCGTGTGTAGGTGTTCCAGTAATTCTTCACATCATTTGAAGTTCTTCCTGGAAGTCTTCCTGCAATTAGAGACCACCTGCATTCACAATTATGTAAGGGTCCTGATATGTGATAATCATCATCTTGATAACACAAAATAATAATATTTTAATTATATAATTTAAAATTTTTTTATATAATATTATATTATTAAAGTGAATTATAAAGTGGGCGGTGTTCTGGAACCGAGTTAAGGACTAAGAGAATTATTGTAACTGCTCCTCTACCTCCGTAGTTGGTTGGTCTGTCGGTTTGCACTTATGTTCCTCTTTAAATAAGCTTTTTCCTCTCCTCTGCTCACTCTACTTTTCGGTATTCGCATAGTCTAGACTCTAATAGTACATGCAAAAGACACTATGATATTCAAGTTAGATTTAGTATTCGACACCTGGTATTTTGAATACTGTGTAATGACGTACCTGGTTCTTGAAATTTGTGTTATTTATATTATTTTAGTGAACCTTTCTTATTGGATTAGATTAGAGAGTTTGATCACATTTAAAAATATATTACCTAGTTTTTAATTGTTGATTAGTTTCACTAATTCTAATTAAGTGTAATCGACTTATGTTTTCGATTGATGTTATGACCAAATTCCAAATTAATGTATCAGTCGTTTAGACCTACCTGTACATGTGGTAATTTTTTTTTAAGTTCGTCAAAGTATTATATTTCTTTTATGTAATGTTATGATTTTGATTTTCATCCGTACTCTATCATTTAAAATACATATTTTAAAGTAATTCCTACATAACTCAACATTGTTGTCATAAATAGCAATCTAATTAATTAAATAACATGGACCCAACGTTTATGCTTTCATATTCAAACTAATGTATAAAAACAAATAGTGCCACCAACATACTTTCTTAATACATTCTTTTTAACAAACATTTCATAGTTCGATTCAAGTTTATTAAAACCTAAAAAATTACGAGAGATGGTTATAAAATAAGTGTTTAGAAGAAAAAAAATGTGTTTGAGAGTATCTTATCTATCTCGAAAAAATTATTCGTTTATTTGGTCGTCTTTTTGAATATATGAATAACTCCTTTACAGAATCATATACAAATCAACTTACTTTTTTAATACACTAAAAAGGAAAGTTGTTTTTCGAATAAACAGTTTATGCATATTTTGAGTATAAAAAATACGTCATATTTTTCAAGAGGTATCACTATTACAATAAGTGTGATTTAATGAGTATAACACATACAAACCTGTTTCCCAAAAGTTTATGCAATCTGATAATCAAATCAACCTCATCTTCACTAAAATCTCCCCGCTTGATATTTGGTTTTAAATAGTTCAACCATCTCAATCTGCAACTCTTCCTGCATCTGTTCAACCCTACCAAACACAGTAACTTTTGACTCATCAAATCATAAAGGATACACACTGTCTAAAAACACATTCCTAACAAACAAATTAATTAATTTTTTCATTTTTCATTTTATTTTTTAATTTAAAATATTATAATATTATTATAAAGAGTTCTTACAAACAAAAAATTAATATTTTAATTATTTTCATTTTATTTTTTAATTTAAAATATTATAATATTATTATAAAGGGTTGTTGAATAGTATTATTCATTATGTACAGTGTTAACAAAACTTTTTCCAATCCCATTCTTAAAATGCTTATTAACTTCTACGAGGATGTCTGAGAGTTATATAATTGGATCATTGTCAATCCTAGGTAATTAATGAACGAAGAATTATAAAATAGTAAATGCATAGAAGTAGACCTGCTCTTTGAGGAACGAGGTTCCATTTTCCTTCCCCGTAAATATGCACGCATGCTCTGAGAAGTTCATCTTCAAATTTACTCCATGCTCCTTTTCTCACACCTGATGATCCTTCCATGGTTCGCACTACAGGCCACAAATAATTATATAACTCAGCTTACTTTCGCCATATAATTTCTTCACTTTACATTCTCAATTCCTCCTTCTCTATATAGTATAACTACCATTAGTCACCATAGTTACTAACACGCACGCATCTAACAATATACTTACTCAACATAATTACTGAGAGACACGTATCTAATAATTTCTGGAGGAAACGTAGTCCATCTTTACCTTCTTTGTCATTATTACACCTATTATATCATATCAAGCATAAAGTCCGATATATCGTCGTCTTTAAGATAAATATATTTATTTAACAACGTAATCAATTAATATTTTAATTGTACAAGTAATGTATTTTTATTAATTATGAAAGTAATGTTTTTACTTTTTCCGGTGTTAAGTATTTTTTTTTAATATGTATGACTTCAAATTAATATCTTTAACACGACTTTAAATCATATTATGAAAGGAAAACAATAAAGACCACTAATATTAAATTAATTTTAAAATTTTAAAACTGTTTATTTTATCATTCAACTAAAAAGTTCAAAAGTGATTGAACATTTGAAATTTTATTTAAGTTAGCAGCAAATGAGAAAATGATTTTACATGCATTTGAAATAACAAAGTACAAATTATTTTATCAAAGTATTTTTGTAAATCATATTATCAAATGGAATTTAATTTTTATTTTATTTTTTATGCTAGTATTTGTTAACTAATTTTTTATTAATTTTTAAATAAAAATATAATTGTCAAATAATCTAATATATATATATATATAATCGTTAAAAAATTGTCCGAAAATAAAACAATGAAGAATAAAATATGTTTTCATTTTCTTAAAAGTTTTAAAATTCAGTTTTAGTTTCTCTAAAAATAATTTTGTCCAGTTTTAATTCTTGTGATTTTAAAATGCATATATTTTTTATTCTCAAACGCATTTTTATACAACTTTTTTTTTTTATTTCTTTCATAACATTATCTAAATTATTCGAAGGACTATAAATATTCATTTCAAAATTAGAAGAATGAAAGTAAAGTCGAACTTAAAAACAATATATTGTGTCCTATAATAAAATGCATTATTTAATAATTTATTAATATACAAAAAAAACTATAACAGGAACTAAGTCGAAGGCTTTTAATTGCCTTGCCTCAGACATGATCTTGTTTTGCCTTCAAAGCCTGCAATCCAGAACTTATCATCCACACAATTCTTTCTCTAATAAAATGGCAATTAACATTTAATAATCGGCATCTGTAGTAAATTAATATATTTTGCAGACTTCTAATCTTTATCAGATATAATTTTTTGCTTCATGATGAAATATACTTACCTTTCACTCAAGTTATCTTAAGATATTGGTAGATTATGCTTATAAGCAAAAAAGTTATCAATGTAATTAACTTTCCCTTCCTCGTAAAAATATGTTATTGAAGACTAATTAAGTTTTTGGAATTGACCAATATCTATGACTATCGATCAGTTTTTAAGGCCAACGTTCAAAAATATTAATGAATCATGATTAGTTGATTACTGGTCGTGGACACCATTAGATGAAGTACAGAACTACGATTTGGATAAATGGAGACGTAGAAGAAAATTCAGATTGAAAAAACTATATTTATACATTCAGGTTATCTTGTTAGTTACTAACTCTTCTTTTTTTAGCTTTTTATTATCTATTTGTTGATTTTATAATATATTATAGTTGTGTTGGGAAAAGGTGGATATCTAAGTTTATTGAATAAAGTTTGTTTCATGATCTAATAGTAAAAAACAATTACCTACAACTATATTTTGAAATAAAATATTATATTATAATAAAATAATAATTTATTTAAATATTAAATGAATGTATCCGGTCATATCATATTCAAGTTTATTATATCATATTCAAGTTTATTATATATAGAGAATGGAAGTAAAAAAAGTCTTGTGATATTTTTTTATTATTAAGAAGTGAATTTTAATTATAAAGTTAGGTTTGTATTCACTTATATTATGAAATGTCTTAATCTTTAGTCAATGTGTTTTTTATGACGAGATCAAAAGTGAATTTTTAACCTAACTCAATTTCATAAAATCAATTTATAAAGGTAAGGTTTGTGTTTAATTAAATATTATGAAATGTTTTAATTTTGTATGATTTTTTCTTTTCAGTTATGCACACATTTATGTTATGTGTATCCGACCAAAATTTTCATTTTATGTTTCGTCTACCAACAAAACTCACTTTCTCCTTTATTTAATTTCACATTCTTATTGTTATTTTGTAATTCTCTCTTTCTTTTCTATCAGTTGATGTAGTCACCTCATCGTCACCGTAGCCACCTTTTTATCGTCACTGTATTCTCATCATCGTCATTTGTAGTTGTTTACGACACCTTCTCGTTATTGTGTGAGAAGTTTAAAGATTTTTTTTATTGATTATCAGAGTTGTTTGTATGATACATATTTTTTACATACATCTATAATTTTATTGTACACTTAAAATATTTTTTATGTATTTATTTTTAGTTTTTAATTATAATAAATTAGCTTTAATGTAAAAATGTACGAGGAATTTTGTTCGATTGAGATTTTTTGGACTATTTTGGTTATTACAGATTAACTTGTCTAGTAGGTAACTTGTCTAAAGTTTCTATGAAAAATGATATGTTGGATTTCAACGTAATCAAGTTTTTTGGTATTAATACTCGTACTGGTAAAGTTTTTCGTCCTCTTCTGGTGAGATGAGAGTTTCCTTAACCAGACTGGATTAAACTTAACACTGATGGGTTGCTAGGAGATATCCTGGTCTTGCTACTTATAGAGGTATTTTCCGTGGGAGTATGAGAGAATTTATTAGAGCTTTCTTTGCATTCCTTTAAGTTCAGACTGTTCTGGTTGCTGAGTTTTATGGGGTTATACAAGCTATGGAGAAAACACAAAAGATGGGACTTACTAATGTCTGGTTGGAATATGATTTTGCTTTGATTTGTGTTGCGTTTACTGCTAGGACAAATGTTCCTTGGATGCTTCGGAATCAATGAAATATTTGTCTCTTAATTACTGTGGAGAAATCAAGGTATAGGGTTACTCATATTTTCCGCGAAGGGAATGTTTGTGCTGATAAATTGACTAATTTAGGATTTATTACTAAATAATCATTTCATTAGTATAATAGGTTTCCATAATAAGTATAGTTTACCTATGTATCGTTCTGGTTAACTTTTGAATTTTGACTTAGTCCCCATATTTTTTTTATTTTTTTTAATAATATTTTTTCTCAAAAAATTACTTTAATATATACATAATTACTTTAATATCGTATTCTCAGTTAATCTGATTTTTGTTCACACTGTAGATATTTTTTTTTTAATTCTAATGAAATTGTATTTCACATATTTGAAGGCTTCAATATGGATATTTAGTTTGTTGGATTGGAGTCTCCAACTATTTTTTACTATTTTGAAAGTTGAGGTACATTTTCTGAATTTTTTTATAAAAAAAATATTTTTTAGTATTTTAGTTTGGATTTTTGTGATTTAACTTATGAACTTAATAACCGCTCATAAAAATTAGAGAATATATATATATATATATATATATATATAATTTAGATGTGATCTGATTACATATATTAAAAACATTTTTAGTTATTTAGTTTTAGATTGTTTTTTTTTTCTCTCAGTTTCAGAATTTCCTTCTTCTTCTTTTCTCATTTGTAGCTTCATTCTTCATCCATAACGAAAAACTTGAAGATGAATTCACATAATCAATAACATACAATCTAAATTGAATTTTACATCGATCATCTACTATTTTGATTTTGTTCTTTTTTTTCTTTAAATTTGAATTTGCAATTTATGGTTGTAATTTGCATTTCTGATTTTAGAAATAAAATTAAAAATCTACTTAATCTTGATTTGATAATTGAATACACATTAGGTTTAATTATATTATAAATCTTGAATATATGAATTGACCTTTAATTTTTCAATCCTTTTCGTTTTCCAATCTATTTGTTGTCTATTTCTGTTTCATTATAAAAATTCTCAAATTAATTTGTAAAAGGTAGAATATTAAATATTGTGTACAATAGATATGTATCCTTTCATAATCGACCTAGGTTATGTTGTAAAATTTTAGAGAAAACTTAGATACTTTAATTTCCAAATGACATTGAAGATTACCCTTGCTTCTTAGTCACTTTGCTCTTTCCTCCCTCTTTGTGTTTGCGGGTAAGTATCAAATCTAGTAGATAAATTTGAGATTTTTTTAATTTAAGATAGACTTATTTCATTAATATTTCATATTAAAAGATAAACATTTATGAATATTTATTGATAAAATGGCTATAATTCAACCCTTGAGTTAGAATTTAAACCATTTTTTTACATATTCAGTTATTGTAATATGAATAAGAATGATTTATTCTAAATTTGTGTTAATTTCAGGATTCTAGATGAAAATGGAGAATAAAAGGGCTAAAAGAGAACAAATAAGATGAAAAGAGAAAGTTGGAACATTGGAAACTCACTCAAGCAAGATCACTCCAGAGGTACTCATCCAAGACTCGCCCAAGGCTTTCCCAGGCGAGCTCACTCTAGTGAAGTTGGACTTTTTCTCGTTGAACTTGCACAAGGCTCGCCCAAGCGAGTTCACTCCAGTAAAGTTGGATTTTATCTCGTCAAACTCGTTCAAACAAGTAATAACTCACTTAGGTGAAATGTCACTTAGCCCAAACCCAATTAGGTTAAATATGAGGCTTAAGGCATAACCTTAGACTTCATTGGGAGAATAGAGAGAGATAAAAAAAACTCTAAAGGAGGCAACCTTCAAGGAGAAACATCCTGGATCTTCTTTTCTTGCTTTCCATGCTTGTAATGGCCAACATGAGTGGCTAATTCTTCTCTTTGGGATTGGGAGTAATCTGTTCAAACTCTTACGTGCTGAGGTGATATTTTGTCTATAATATTTCAGTTATTAATTGATGATTGGTATTGTCATTTTATTCTCAAAGCTTAAGTTATTCATGATTTTGATCATTAGATCTGACTGAAAAGTACTTCTAAGAATTTGAACTAAATGATAATGCTTAACATATTGAACGTTAGGAATATATTTAAAATGTTAATTCCTTTATAACATATATTCGTAATGATAAGGATTTTTTTTATAAATATGTGAGAAATCAATATTTAGGATACTCTCTTGATAATTTTTTATGCGAAGAATCGATATTATATGTGCATAAATATCAATCAAGACTGAATATTATAATCTTTTGTAAAAATACATACGAGTCAGAAGTATGAACCCCAGTCCCAATTGATACAACCCAACTCGACAAGTAAATGATCAATGACACCACAAATACTTCACACTTAGGTCAATCATCTCAACATACAAGACTAGACCCCACCAAAAATTGTATTATCTTGGTCTAACAATGTTCTAATTATACTTCACTCTTAAAGAGAATTTGGAGAAAATAAATTTTCTAACAAAGTAAATAAATAAAACTTAACTAACAAATTTCTACCATTTATCCATTCCAAATTTATCTTAACTAAAATTTTAGTTCTTAAAATTACCGATATACAACTATAGAGTATTTCTCTAAGAAACATATCATTATATAGTGACATTTATCTTTAAGTTTAAAAAAAGTATACAGTATATTAACTAATAAAAAAAAACATGCACATTATAAATATATATAACAAGAAAATCAGAAACAAATTTTAAAGATAAAAAATAATTAGTTGTTATATTAAAAAAATTAGTAGTGTAATATATTTAAAAAAATTACACATTTACCTAATAATTATAAGACGTCTTTGTTAATAAATCAGTAGTGTAATAATTAATATATTTAAAAAATTGACTGTCATAAATTAATATCCAATATCATGTAAAAAGTATTACACTATTTAACATATCATTTTATAGAGAAGAAGACATGTCTTATGTCTTTCTTATTATCAAAACCAACAACTTACAACTCCAAATTCTCTAATAAAATATAGACGTATATAGTAACATATATTTCTATGAACTAAAATAATATAAAATAGTCTAAAAATAACAATATATTAATATTGGTGTGTGATAGATTTTCATTGGTTAGCCTACATACATTAAAACACACCTATCTAACCATTAGATAAGAAGTCTTCACAAAATTACTAGTTCTTACCCTTTCTAATTAATAAGTAAATAATGGGATGGTAACCGAGGTTTTTTTTTTTTTATCAACAACGCATTAATGAATTAAATGTGTTTGAACTCTTATACGATATAATATAATTTATACAATATAATATAATGTTAAACAACTAAGATAAGATACAGACTAAAGGGTAAAATGACTTAAAGCTAAGCCATCTTTGATTCAACACCGTTTGTACCTTAAACTAAGAAAAACTCCTACAGAATATATTACACTGCACCATATGTTACCAAAGCAGCCCATACAGCCACTGGGCACCAAGAGGCCATAGCCTTCTGTTCCCCAGAGGTAGCTAATTTAAGGCACGCACCTGCAACAAAAAGCACCATTCTAGCATCACCATCCACTTTGGCTACAATAGACATTCACCTCAGCACACAACTACGTCCTTGCATACCATATCAGCACTACACCAACGTAATCAGCTCTTACAACAGACCTTTGCTGCAGCAAACAGATAAAAACCAGCATCTGCACCGGTTCCAATTCCATAAGTATCCAACTTTGGTTAGCTGCAGGTCACTGTTCAAATACCTTCCATACCTTCCATGTCTTCCCAGCCCCACACTCTGGCATCATAAGAAGTGTAGAGGAAATAAGAGAAGACAAAGGGTTGTAGAAACTGATTGAAGGTAATTGCACAAGATTGCAAAACAGTTGAACTCAGACCTATAAATTGACCATTAATGCAATAATAACGGTAAAATAGTTTAAGAGTAATAAAATCAGAATTAATAATAATAAAATTAGAATTAATAACCAACATCCTCCTTTAATTCTGATTTGGAACAACCTTCATGTCCAACAACTTGATGAAAGCATTGATCTTCAATGGCTTAGTGAGAAATTGTCAACATAAATCTTAATTGGAATATCTAGATTAAAACCAATTTGAGTCATGATATTTTTTTTCTCAATCGCCATCAATTCTTCATTCATAGTCTTTTGCCATTTGGGGTGTTGAATGGAATTTGCAAGTCTCACGGGGTTCTGAATCTGCAAGAAAAGCAAAGTGAACCAAATTTTCATTGTCATCAACTTCATCATCAACATTTACTTTGCAATCTTGAAAGTGTACAGGTTGTCGTTGTTGCCTTCTTGGTCACTCCATCATAGTTGCAATTGGAACTGCAACTTCATGTTGAATTACAACTTCAGGTTGAACTGCAGGTGCTTTAAGAGTAACTCCATCTTCCACATCATCATTCAAAATGTAAATATATTGTTTTTTCGAATCCATTTCAGCTGCTGCATTCCATTGTCATTCCTCATCCTCGGCAAATGTAACATCACGACTCATAATCACCTTCTTTGTCATTGGATTGTATAGTTTGTATCCCCCATGCTTATATCCAATGAAAATGGTTTTCATTGCCTTATCATCCAACTTTGATCTTGCTACATTGGGGACATAAGCATAAGTAATTGACCCAAATATACCTTGGGGACATGAGCATAAGTAATTGATTCGCTTCATGCCTCAATCGGAGTTGTGTTAGGAACACTCCGAGTAGGTGATCTGTTTATCAAATATACCGCATATGTTACAGTCTCAACCCAAAAATAATTTGGCATACCTTTTGCTTTAAGCATGCTCCTAGCCATGTCCATGATTGTTCTATTCTTTCTCTCGGCAACTCCGTTGTGTTGAGGTGTGTAGGGACAAGTTATGTTATGCTGCAACCCAAGTTCTTCACAGTGCCTCTTGAACTCATTAGACTTGTACTCACCCACTCCATCACTACGCACCATCTTAATTAGTCTGTCACTCTCTCTTTCAACAAATGCTTTAAATATTTTAAAGCAGTGGAATACCTCATCCTTGCTTTTTAATAGATAAATCCAGGTTTTCCTTGAAAAATCATCAATAAAGGTTAAAAAATACTTATTACCTCCAACTGATGATATGTTCATCGGGTCACAAACTATGAACAAGCTCCAAAGGAAATTTCGCACGCCAAGGCTCCTTAACAAATGGTATCTTGTGATTCTTTCCAAAAATGCAAGCCTCACACAATTGATTAGGGTGATGAATATAGGGTAAACCATTCACTAAATTTCGTTTGGAGAGATTTTCCAAACTCTGAAAATTTAAGTGCCCAAACGTAAATGTCACAACCATGATTCATTATTCACTATTGCATTCAAGCACTTGAAATCACCCATATGAATATCTACTGGAAACATGCGGTTTTTTGATAAAAAGGTTTTAAGAATTAAACTACCTTTTTTATCAAAAATTGAGAATTTATTTTCAACTATGTGCATCACGTAACCTTTTTCGGTCAATTGTCCCATACTCAACATATTACTTTTCATATCATGTACATAGAAAACATCATAGATATACCTGTGATCACCATTCCTCAATGTAATAAGAATTTGCCCTTTTCCAGTCACCGGAACAAACCAGCCATCACCGAATTTCACTTTTGTGCGAAATGAGTCATCCAAATCCGCAAACAGCTCCCTTTTGACCACACATATAATTCGTGCAACCTGTGTCTAATTCATCTCACTATTTAATATTTAAACACAAATTCTTTTTTTCCACAATTCAAAATTAATATTGTAGTTCTCTTTTTTATTTGAGAAAAATAAACTAGAAAACAAACAAATTAAAACTGAAATTTATTCAAGAAAGATAATTCAAGACTTAAAACTAACAAACTAACAAAACAGGAAATTTATTCAAAATAAGCAATAAAAACAAACTAAACAAATAAGCAAACAGAAAACAAAATAACCTAAAAATAAAATAAATAAAATAAGACATGTTAATATATTTAATTTTCTATTTTAAATTATTGGGCTTTGTTTGTTTGACCCAACTTTTCTTTTCTGTTTCAGCTAGGTCTTAATCTTTTTCTTATATATACACCATGTATTTTACTCCCTAATATACAAGTGAATAAAAGTTTCTTTTATATTTATTTTTCTCTACAGGGTTCATCAAAACCTCTATTTCTTCATTATGATTACGTGCGATTACGTACGCTACATTAAAGCATCAGATCAGACAAGGAATATTCATCTTCATTTACTGTAATATGGTATCAGAGCCATTTCGAGCCTATCCTAGCGAGTGTTTGTGTTGGGCCTATCGTGTCACCCGCTATCGGACCACCCATAATATATAGTCCCACGCTCGAGTTGGCAGTCTCGGCGTGAGGGGGGTGTGTTGGAGATCCCACATCGACTAGAGATTAGAGCCTTTCATTGTATATAAGTGGGTGCAAACCTCAACCTCATGAGCCGATTTTATGGGGTTGAGTTAGGCTTAAAATCCACTTTGTAATATGGTATCAGAGTTCTTGGTTATTTTTATTTTTTTTTCTGTTCTCTTTCAAAATCTTGATTGGTTTTAAAAATCTTTTAGGCAATGTTTAATGAAAACCCTAGTCTTCATAGTCTTAATAGTAGTCACACTATTACATGCAATTT
>Ga0123342_1006550_pt1 | contig 16064 bp, 9 predicted proteins | sample Turbeawhitnodule_FD_89960 | JGI IMG/M metagenome (GOLD analysis project Ga0123342, IMG submission 89960) | Root nodule microbial communities of legume samples collected from Mexico - Turtle bean Mexico white nodule | ecosystem: Host-associated > Plants > Roots > Nodule | place: Mexico: Nepantla... | reverse complement strand
TGTTATTTTTGTGATGAACCTTTTACTCAAACTCATAGTTTGACTCACAAGAAATTCCAGAAACATGTTTTAGAAATGAATGATGATGGGGAACTCCAATCATCTGATAGTGAGATGCATGCCATAGATGCAGACATGAAAGAACCAAAAACTTCCATAAATGCTTTAACAGGGGTTGCTGCGAATTACTGGTTATCATAACAAAAGGCCTATTCATGTCTTGATAGATAGTGGAAGTACACACAATTTCTTGGATATTAATGTTGCCAAGAAATTTGGTTGAATATTACGGGGTTGGATTCTTTAAACATGGTAGTGCAGATGGCACTAAGCTACTGATTTCATCTGTAGTAAAGGATTTTTCATGGACAATCCAGCAGGATTCGAGAAACAAGAGCATCAAAATCCTCATGGTATTTTTGAACGGTGGTCGTTTGGAGCAACTTCATTAAGTCAGCCACGGGATCATCACATTCTTTACCGAATCGGTCAATCAACAATTTAGTGTATTCAACCCAATTATGAATTGGAAAATTACCAGCAGTCCTGACAAATGCCGTAATCCATTGCAAGGCTTTCCTTCAAGATGAATTATAGCTATCTTGAAACATCGTCAGGTGTATTATCGATAGAAAAGTAATTCTCAGCCTGGTAGATCCATTGATGAACATTATCTTCAGCAAAATTTTGGAAAATCTATGTTGGAGAGTCTCGTGCCGCAAGAATACTGTGATGTAAGGCCCCTATTTTGGTTCAGAGTTGTGTCCGAAGAATAACCATTACCATCTGTGCCTTCTTGTGACTTTCGAAATTGTTCTTGAAAGCTGTTTGTTAAAGATGCATCAAGAGCCTTTTGAATGTTCGCCGTAAGTTCCATCAAACGCGTTTCCAGTCGTGTTGTGATACGATCCTCCATGTCATTCATTGCTGTTTGTGTTCTTGTGTTTTCCGCCATGAAAAATATGTGAAAAAAACTGCCAGATACCAATTATGGAAGAAGTAGTTCTAGGAATTGGAGAAAGTCGAAGAACTAAACGTACTAGGGAATCTTGAAGAAGAAGAGATTGGGAAGAGGTTTTTATTGATTCAGAGCAAAAGGGAAGGGAAGAGTGTTTACACTATTGAAAGAATATTATTCCTATACAGAGAATGGGAAGTTTCCCTTTTATACCCTCAACATACAACACGTGCCTCAACTAAACATATACACGTCACCGACAGCTCACCCATATCAGAAAACATGCATAAAACTTGTTTCCCTGTGAGCATCAACCGCATAGTCATTTTCATGGTAACGGATATGTTACCCAATTTAACTTTTCTCTCACATTCAATTCGATTCAAACAAAAATGTCCTCTAGAAGGCTCCAATAAATATAATGACTTAGATAGGCCATAAAAACAAAACGGGGCTCATCTAAAACGAATAAAACACTGCATAGCATTGGTAACTCGTTCGAGGAAATATATGCCCTTATGCGAAACTAGGAAAGCATTGTTTAATCATTTAATGAAAACAATTCAACCAAGCCAAGTTATAAAATATCTCCCCTCATGTTTGTTACAGGAATCTACATGCCAGTGAAAATTCAGTCATAGCCGATCCCAGGATCAAAACAATTCTTATTCCAATTGGAAGATGCAAGGAATCATTCAACAGTGTAATTTGATATTAATGAAAGAACCCACACTAAAACTCATCCACAATTCACCAGTCCACCATCCTCCTCCCACGCAATAAAAAGAAAATAAAAATAAAAAATGTAACAAAAACCAAAGCCACGAAACAGCAATTCACCAATAAATCACACTCATCAATCGATTCAAACCAGCGCGAGATAGAAAATCCAAAGCCTCCTACGACGCCGTATCCAGGGATCTAACAACATTTTCCCCGCCTAACGGAATAGAGTAATGACCGACACTTTTTTTTCCAGAACATATTAACGAGAGAGAACATGAATTTAGTCCACACTCACCTTCTAGCATTCATGGCTCACCAGATCACAAACGCCTAAAACCGTTTAGCAAGTTCTCCCAATCCGTTTCCTAACGAAAAAACATAATAAATAAAAACCATAATTAGTTAAAGGAAAACAATAAGAAAATACATGAAGAAAATTCAAATCTGAAAATGAAGGGAAGAGGATTAGGAGGAAGAAGAAGAAGATTCGAGAAGGTACGCGAACCTCTGTGTCTTCAAACTAAAACTTGGTGCAAAGCAGAGAAAGAGAGGTAGAAGAAAAGAGTGAAGGAGAGGTTTGCGAGTAGAGTATGAGTGTAACAGTGTGATGTAACTACTGTTAGTAAGACCATTGAGGTGGCAATGTACAACTCGTGTGTTTCCACGCACGCTATATAATAGGTAGGGTAGTAATATTTTTATCAATTTTTAATTTTATATATATATAAATAATAGACTCTTTAACTTCTACTCTTTTTCACGCATTACCAATATAATTAATATACTTCTAAAATAATCACGCATTACCAATATACCTAATTAACATTTTTATTAATAGTTTTTAAATTTCTCCTTTTATTATTCATTAATATAAAACAAAAATATTCTTACTTTTAATATGAAAATCAAACAAAACAAATATAAAATTATAAATTGGATCAGCAATTTCTTATAAAATGAGTCTTATAATAAACACAAGTAAACAAATTTGTATAACTTATTATTTCTATTTGAACGGCACAAAACTTGTTGAAAACGAAATAATTTGTGACAGTTTATTAACGACAAAGATCCAATTAAGAAAAATTGATTTTATTATGATTTTTAGTTTATGAACCTATTAAAAAAATTGAAATAATTTTGAAATCCACTTATGTATTAAACAATTTCGCAGTAAAAAAGTATCTATGTAATAAATTAGTCTCTTCAATTCTTAGAAGTGGTGTTTGAATTGTTTTTACTGCAAGAATCAATTAAAGGTGTTTCTTTTATTACTTAATTTATCTTGTAAAGGCATTCTCTTAACTCAGCAACTAATTGGTAATTTTAAGTGGTTTAGAGTTAAGAGTAGCTTAATTTTAAATTTATATATATAATATTATTATTAATTAAACTAATCATTTTAGTTAATATTGAAGATTTAACTAATTAATTTTATAAAAAGATGAACTAGTATAAAATTATTAAAGTTTATGGTGTTAGTTTAAATAATCAATAAAATTGAAGACTAAAGAATATATTATGTAAATAAGACTTTAATTTATTAAAATTTATAAAAGTGATTAATTTAGTTGATAGTTATAAATCTATTTCAGGATTGTATTTTTTAGTGTAAAATAGTGAATTCAATAAATATTGACATATTTTATTTTTAGTATAAAAAAAATAAAATTTAATTTCGTTAATTTTCTCTGCGTTTAATTTAATAGTTAAGGAATCGAACATGTCTTTGATCTACAGTTTTCCTTTCACACTAACATAAGATTTCATTGCATATTAACTTAATTTTCTTTTTAATAAATATATTAATAATTATTAAAAATTAATAAGTTGTGCTTCATTATTTCAATCATTAACAAAGTTTAAATAAAACTAAGATAATTAAAAAATATATATATATATTCTAACTATTTTTTATTTGTTTTTGTAATTACTCTTTGTTATTGATACTGGAGACATGGTTTAAAACCTTTTTGTATCATTCACCTTTTATATTCAAATTAAAGAATGAAGAAGCCTAGAAAAATTTGGCCACATTTAGCCGTGCTAGCTTTCATAGAACCAGATCGCTAATTCTGAAATATGCAGTTCCTTTCTGAAAGGCATTAATGGCATAATCAACTTGTATCTGAGCCAAGGGGGTTTTGTATCGAATGCCACCCCCAATCCCAAACCCAATTCCTGGCTTACCATGTCTCTCTCCTGGATTATCTGCAATTAATATCATTGGACCAAAATGTTAAACGTAACAACTAAGATACAATTTGGCACGTCTCAAGTGTTAAACAAGTGGTAGTGATAGATATAGCTCCTAGTGCACAATGGCACAGGTGACAGAGAAGAAAAAGATTAACTTAATTAACACCCAATAAAGTTAGGAATACAATCTTGTGTTATTTCGGAGATAAACTTTTTGTTAGTATGAAAAGGCACTAGTGATCAAAACAGAACAAAAGGCTACTTAGAATGCTAACATGGCTTAATGTGGCCAATTTTTTTTTTTTTGCAGAGATAAATTTCTGAATGATTAAAGGAAACTCACTCGGAACTTTATGACTACTCCATAGGTCAGACCCACAGTCCAGGAAGATAACACCTGTTAGTTTCTTGCTCTGCAAATAGAGTAAAAAAGGTGATCAGCAAAACAATAATTGGTAGAAATGCTTATAAATGAGTCACGGTGGATATTTATGGCAAGTTCAATCAGTATCTAGAGAAGATTCTGATTTCTTTAATTTGTTTTGAAGTATTAAGGTCATAACATCAGCACAATATTTTGCACGGAGAGTAATTTTAAAGAGGGTGACAACAAGGGTAAATATGTGAAGAAGGAGAATAGATGTAACCTTATGTGCCCTATGTAGAGGAGGAGGAAACTGCCATCTGTTCTTTTGCTGTAAGCTAGTTAGAAAGGTGTAGAATATGTGTGACACATAATCAACCTAAAGATAACTTCCAACAATTTTTTCTAAAGTAACTTAATAAGATTGGTAATAGAGTTTGAAGGGGTGTGTGTTATTTGGAATGTGTGGAATCATAAGAATAAAGTTGTATTTAGGAATGTAGGAATGGCAGGGTTGATACCGAAGAGATATTTTGTATGACTCAGATCAAAGTATGAGCTTGGATCAGATATAAATATCCAAAAACAGGCTTTTTCTTGTATTCAGATTGGCATTTATGTAGATCTTTGAAGTTAAAATCAAAGAGGGAGATCACGGACTGTGCAAGGACACTAATGGTGGGAACATGTATCTGAGGTAGGCTAGTTGAAATGTTTGAATAGGTTTCTCTTGGTTATGATATCTGCATCATCATATATTTACTTATCCATTCTGGAATGGCAATGATGAATTCTGGAATGGCAATGATGCATAAACCATATTTTTCTTGAATTTGGGATACTTCGGTAATTTTGATAGCAGTCAGCCCAGGTCTATTGTTGTCAATGTGTATCTAATCTGAAAAGACAAATAGTGTAGAACAGAACTCTTAACCAAAATTGTGTAGGGATGCAGAGGAATTAATAATCTGCAGACAACTACACAGAAGGGAAGCCAGTTCTGTTGATGTAGTACGTGAAAGAATTAAGAGAAATATCCCTAGAAACAAGCAAAAATCATATCCAACATGACACTCAGCTACAATCGTCCAAGATCAAACTGCAGGCTTCTAGCACAATGAATAGGGACTACAACATTCAGAGTAGGAAAAAATTGTAGAAGTAAGGTGGCACAGTGACACTCAGTTGCCCAAGATCAAACTGTAGACTTTTAGCAAAACGAATAGGGACTACAGCAATGAGAGTAGGAGAAAATTGCAGAAGTAAGGTGACACAATGGAGTATCATATAATAGTGTTAGTTTTATACAATAATTTAGCACAAAAGGAATCTAAACCGTGGAAAAAAAAAGATCAATTACAACATATTCAAACTAGTTTGGTAATCAAGTATGGACATAAATGATGGAAAAAAAGAGATCAAATACAACATATTCAAACTATGGGTGATCAAGTATGAACACAAATGACTATAGACGGTCAATAGAGTTAAGATGTTTAATTAAAATATGCTTAGATGTTTTGTAGGGTAAGACTGGGTTACATTATTATGAGTATTGAGAGAATTTTATTTGGTTGTTGATGATCCCAGTACATCTATTTTGGTTAGAAAAGTAGGTTATGGAATATAATGTAATTTTCCTTATCCATAGTTTTATGTGTACAATGGTCAGAGCACTTAAGTGTTTCTTTAGTATAAAATTTCTTGCTGACAAAAAAACATATGACAATTGCTAATAGCCAAAAGGATCTAAGTACCGAGAAAAAAGATGGTTGTTGATTATCTGACTTTCTAGCGTCATAATGAAAGTCATGCTTGTTGTCACTTAAAGTAAAACTTGGAGCAAAAAGTTTTCATTAGAGTGTGTGCACGGAAGAAAAATGAAAAATACAGAGCAGAGTAATGAATATTATACCAATGGGATTGACAATTCACTTGTGGTTACCAGACACGATTGTCCAACGCCAATTGCACCTTCACCATAGCCTCGCACACTACTGGGACCACCGATTGCAAATGCTTGATATGGAGCAAAGGATCCCTTAATTGTTCCACCACTCATCCTGTCAGAATATATTGCAAAATTGATGCAGGTTATACAACTGCTTCTTTTTGCTCTTAACTTTATAGCTTATTTATCACTTTGTGTACATCCTCTATTGTTTCTGTTCATCACCACAAAGTTTTGGACTCTAAGTTTTTGAAATAAATTTATGTTTAACTCGTCCACGTTAATCTAGTTATATACTGAAATTTAACTTTATCTCTAGTTAAAGTAGAATTTTAAATACATGGACCTGACCAATCTGTAGTTGATACATGTTCAAGACTAATAACACATAATAAAACTTCTCCGAGTCATTTAGCTAGTGAGAAGGAAGGAATGCATATATTGAAAGTGGAAAAAGAACTCACCGTGAGCAGAACAATGCTGGTCCAAGTTTGATTCCTCTTGCAGAAGAAACTTCAAGCCGATAGTAGGTGAACAAGGTTGGTGGAATTGGAGTTCCTAGTTCCATCTGGACACTAAACTGAATACAAACAAGCAGTTAATAAACTAGAAATAACTTGCACATAAATATTGGTTGCACGTTTGAACCAGGAAGATCTAATTTCTGAGTCCCAAAGAAGGTAATTACTTACATCAGTAAAACCGTTATCATTTTCATCTTCAAATCGAGATTCTTGTCTAACCACTATGACGTTATCAGATGTACCTCCACTGCGTGGAATTAAAGAAGGCATGGTAAGTCAAAATTATTCAAAACAGGTAAATTTTCTGAGGACTGAAACAAATTCATCAACCTGTGAGTCAGTTGAAAACCATCACGATCTGTGCTTATAGAGCGGCCTCCATCGTGTGAAAAGTGAAAACGCTGCACAATTCATCGTATATTCATTGTCCAAACCCAACAAAGATGACCAAGAATATTCTCTACGTTAGAGAAACGAACGCATGATACAAAATAGGAATGAATGAAAACCAATATTAACTAACTCCTCCAACCTTAAAGTATACGCTGGTTGCTTTGCCTTTGCTCGAATCAGTTTCAGAAGGCGCAACATAATCAAACCCTATCCACAACTTGGACAATCTTACACCTTGACTTTGAGAGTGGCGAAAATTATTCATGGGAATTCCATAGATTCCAACCTCGGGTGAAACTGAATGCTATGAAGGATAAACTTCAATGTCATTGTATGTCATTGTGTTAGGGTGAGAAGAAATTGTTTGCAGGTACTTTATGTCAAATACATGATCATATACATCTAACGAATACAATATGTACACAGGAAAAACAGTGATTATACGAATACATTTGTAAATTCAACTCTAAAAGTTATTCCAAGAAAATGGCAATTGAAAAAGAATTGAATCTTCCATGTATTTTTTTTACCAATATTCATTCTCCTTTCTTCCTTTGTTAAACTTTCATGCATCTTCTAAATTCTTATTGTTTTTCACACCCTTTCTCTTACTTTTCATAATTTTATTTTGAAAACGAAAGTATAATTAAAATACTTGTTCATCTAATGTTTCGCATGATAGATGCGATTATTCTCCTTATTGTTATAAGAATAGTAATAATATGCTTTTATTAAAGATTTATACTATTTCAAAGATTGATATTAACTAAAAATTAAAAAAAAAACATAACTTAAAAATTGCTAACCATTATTTTTAGAATTCAAATTTTACATAAAACACGTAGTTTTAAGCTCCTTGATTTCTTGCAAAGTTGTTGAGATAAAATCTTTATAGGAGAAAACAAAAATATACATTTTTATAAATTAAAATAAACATTTTCTTACTTTTTATCTAGTACATGTGTCTATATAAAAGATTGTTTAATTATGAAAAAAAAAAATCAACAAGTACAAACCTTAATGATGAGGGAGAGGGGACCAATATCTGGAGGTCTAGTATGGTACCTATACGTGACCAGTAGGTCTGAATCATGCAGCCCCTTGTGCCATGACATATCTAGCAAATCACTGTAGTGATTTAGGCCAGGGTGCTTCAAGCGAAGGCTGCAATTAAACAAAGAAAATTGTTAATGGAGTATACAACTGTGATTTGGTTAATTTAATTTGAAAATTACTTTATTTCAACCAATTTTTTTTTTAATTGTAATTTAATAGGGGTTGTAAACATTTTAATACTCTTAAATAAATTCAAATTCTTGGTTACACCTACCAATTTGAGTGCGAGTACAAAAATTAATAAACCAAACCAAACTTTATACCTGCCAGTAACCATAGAAACCAGAGCTCTGGAAAGCCTGTTGAAGTTCATGAAAAACAGCATCAGAGAATAACGCAGCCAAAACATTCTTAGTTTAATTATAGAATCGACAAAAACCTGTGCATGTGCGAAGTACATAGTCTTCTAGTGAAATCAACTCCAACGTGTAGCTTTGCTGCCATGCACAAAATGCACGATGAATACAATTACTCGGTAAGTGAATATTTAATTATATGCACTGTTAAGCAATGAGATACTAAAAGAAAATGACAAATAGAAAACAAGAAGTTTGAAGAAAATCGAACATCTTCCAACATGGACACTTTTGTTTGCTCCCATTTCTCTGAGTCCTCGTTCAACAAGAATTGATGAGGAAAGAGGGAGGATGAAAACAGTATTTCGTAATACATATCAGTTGGAAAAGGTGAAGGTTCCATGCTTTCTACCTTTGAGATCCTTTGTTTGACATAGATGACAAGTTTTGTCACCTCGATGCTTCCTCGGATTTCTTTACCTCGTTAATGAGAGGTTCCGAGAATAAATGCTATGATATTTTTCCTCAAAATGGTGTTTGGGCATTCCACCAACCATTTCACAATCTACTGTTAAGAATAATTTGATCATTAAAAAATATTTTTTATATTTGTAAAAGAAAAGAAAAAATAATAATAAGATAACAAATATTGTGATGATTTTTTTTCATAAAATATTTTTTTTTAATAGTATTGATATGGTCCTTAAAAAAAATATAATCATGCATAGGAGAGTTGACAACTTAAAAGAGAATTTGTTGAAAAGTCTTAAAGATTAGGATATTTCATAGTATATAAGTGAATGTAAATCTCATTTTATAAGGTTGAGTTAGGCTTAGAGTTCACTTCTTAATATGTCATTTAGAGTCTATTTTAACAAGAGATTAGTGGACTTATCATATTACCCGCTATTGGACTAACCATAATTATATAGTCTCACACAAGTTTGTAGTATCAGTTTGAGTTAGATTTAAAGTTCACTTTGATACATATTTAAATCTTGTTAGGTACCTTAAGAAACATGGATGCATCTTTATAATGGTTGGAAGTACGATATCCAACAAAAATATCATACAAACTATAATAGCCTCTCTTTTTTTACTATGAAAGCAAAGTCCATTGCATGTTTTTCTACTATTACACATAAATTTTGGTTTAAAAATTGATCATGATTCTCCAAACTTTTCTTTCTATTTTTTTATATTATATGTAATTATATTTTAATTCTTTAAAATTCTATTTCAAGAATTTTCCAAAATTATTTAAAGAGTTTAATTCTTCCAAAATTTTAGTCAAACTCCACAAGAATGGTGGATTTCATTGTTAGATCACTAGGGATTTTTTTTTTCTTCTAATAATAGTGTTGTTGTGTTTCATAAAAAAACAATAAAACTTTTAGAGGATCTAATAATAAGTATTTTTTTTTCAATAATAGAACAATAATATATATACAATGGTTCGAAGGTGTACAAAATATAGATACCATACTATAAGAAAAAATAGTTTTAACGAAATTTTATTTTTACATTATCTAGAGTTAAAACTTCTATTAGTTAAGTCATTTACTCAGAGTTGTAGTTCTTCTGCTAAACCACCCCTGAGGAACGTGTTTCCCGGAGGTCTTTTAAAACCTTAGGAAAAGACTTTCAAAACTCCTATTAAATACTATGGGTTTAAGAACCTCCATAAAATACCATGGGTTTCAAAACCTCCCCGTAAAATACGATGGGTTTCAAAACCTCCGTTAAATACCATGGGATTAAAAACCTCCGTAAAATACCATGAGCTTAAAAAATTTTGTAAAATGACTTGTCGTATGAAATAACCTTAAATCCCATTTTCCACCATCTCTAACGATCCTCCTAACTTTTCTCTTCCACCGTAGACACTACTATCTGACACAGGCTCAATGGCTACTGACGACAATCCTAGCAAGGAATCACAATTCAGCCACACTTATATTTATTATATCTAAGGAGAAGAAACACTAAATAAGACACTACCTTACTATCCCAACTTGAGTCACAAGCCACTGTTACCTAACTCTGCAACAATTGGTGTTTATCATTGTTTTATACATCCTAAATAATTGTATTATTTATTAAATGTGGGCTTCAAAACCATGTGTGTTCATGGCTAAAGATTGCAATAACATATTGCAAGAAGAAATTAACTTTATTACTTCTCACTTTCACAATGAATTAATTATTAGATGCATTTTAAAATAAAAGCCTTAATTTAAAATGTTTTAAAATTATGAGAATTAAATATTAACAATTATAACTAAAACTAAAATTGCACATAAAATATACGTATATCAAAAGCTAAAACAAAATAAGTCAGACTTTTTGAAGTATGAGCTTGTAACAAAAAAAAATTAGGAATTATATAAACCAATTACCATCAATCATAAAAAAATATGTAAATATTGTTGAAATACTTATTATTCAAGATTAGTTGTTGAAATATTTATTATCCAAGGTTATTTTGCTGAGTTTTTAAAATAAATGTTTGAAACTAGAAAACTTATTTGTAATGTAAAGTTACACCTTCAAAATTTTAGAGAATTTAGTTATAAAAATATATAAAATATATTAAAAGTATGTAGTTTTTAATTATTTATTTATAAATAGATTTAATTATTTTTATTTATTGAATTTTGGAAAATCTTGAGTGTTTTATTGAGGTTCTACAATAAATCTTTGGAATTTAACGAAGGTTAAAAAAAACATTTGTTACTTTGTTGAGATTTTAGAGTAAACTTTTAAAGCTTAACAAAGGTTAAAAAGACTTCCATTAATTTGTTGAGGTTTTGGAATAAACCTTTGAAATTTAACGAAGGTTAAAAAAATCTTTGTTATTTCACTAAGGTTTTAGAATACCTTTGGAATTTAACGAGGGTAAAAATATCCTCCCTTATTTTGTTGAGGTTTTAAAAATAAACATTTGTAATTTAACGAAGGTTAAAAAAATCTTCACTATTTTGCTGAGGTTTTAAAATAAACCTTTGAAATTTAACGAAGGTTAAAAAAACCTCTGTTATTTTGTTAAGGTTTTAGAATAATCTTTGAAACTTAACAAATGTTAAATAAAACTTCCATTAATTAAATTAATTTTTAAGATTATATTAATCTTCGCTAAATAATCTCTATTAATTTTTTATTTTTTTTAGTGTCAGTGTTTGAGTTCTTAACCAAGGGACACCATCTCATGTATTTCAAATGATATGTTTAAAATATGAACATTGTGAATTCTTTTGAAATTCTAGGTTAATGGGAGCTTTAACTTTATTTCTGTTCTCTTTTACATTGTTGAATTTTAACTTGAATTTTGAAAATAATATAATAATCAAAATATTTTACACTTAATGAATAAAATATTTGATGAACTTTATATTATATATTTAATTGTATACTAGAAGAAAATAATTAAATATCAAGTAATTTAAATATTAAAAATAATTAATTATTATATTAATAAGTTAAATATCATTTTATAAACTAAAAAATATTAGTATTTAAAATAGTTTTTATTATTAATAAAAAAACTATAAAATAATTTTTAAATTGATTATTTTTAGATATTAATTATTTTATATTTTAAATTAAATTAATAATTGTAGGATGGATGTGTTTTTTAAATAATGGTGAGTACTTCCTATTTTCCTTTAACAATATAACTTGCTCTTTGCACTTGGAAATGATGATGGTGGCACTTGAATTAATAACAGATCATGATAAAGTCATGGAGCAACTATAATTACAAGTTATCTAAGACAAATCTTAGGTTACGTAGGATCCGTAGATTCATGTCGAGGAATGAGGATGTAGGGAACATGCTCTTCACTCCATCTCTCTATAATTTGTTTAAAAAAATATTTTGAGAAGTTTTTTTATAATGAATATGACAAAAGTCAAATGACCATAATTTTGTTATTATGTGCACCTATATATACTATAGTTTTAAAAAATAGATTCTAGATACTGAAGGAAATAATTGAAAAAAGAGTACTCCATACGAGATGTTTTAAATTAAATAATATTATAATTGAGTAATGGATGAGATTATAAACTATACTAGTACATCTTATTTCGATATTTTTAAGTGTTCAGGGTTAAGTTTTATTCTGATTCATTTGGTGTCCCCTTTACTGTATATATTAAAAAATATATACAAATATTTTTAAGAGATAATCACATATAATCTATTTTTTTAATAATTTCTGTTATAATTAAGAAAATAATTAGAAATAAATTTCCTGTACACCAAGAGAAATTATTTCGTAAAAGACATATAAGGTTGTTTAATTATGTTTTATTGGAAAAATGGATTTGGCGGCTCAAAACATATAAGAGTGGGACTCTAAGTATGGTGGGTAGAAAAGATTAAGGGACAAAGATAAAAAGTGCAAGTAATCCCTGTGGTGGAGGTATTTAAAAAGAGTGTGAAAATTAGAGGAATGGGAGAATAAGTTTGAAGAAAAAGGCATGTGACAATTAGGTGATGATGAGAAAGAAATAAGATTTTGGGAGGATAAGTGAGTAGATAATGAAGCTTTAAAGGACTCAGCAACTAATGCAATTGTTGGAAAATAAGAACCTAACTGGGGAGGGAGAGATCATGGATTTGGAGGGATGAGGAAATTGACGAGTACACAACATATATCTATCTTAAGCAGGAAGCACACGATGGAAATTAGGTTATGTTTGAGAGTTTTTGGAAGATAAAGATGTTGCCAACAACACATATCACGTCTTGGAGGGTGCTACAAAATAGAATAGCTACTAAGAATAATTTATTGAGACGTGGAATAGACCTAGAAAGTAGCTTATGTATTGTGTGTGGAGAGAAAGAGGAGTCGATAAGCCATATATTTTTCACCTATAAGGTAACTTGGAGTGGTGTTTGTATTGGGCATGGCTAGATATGTCCTTAGTCAATCATTATGATGCAAAGGAAAAATTCATGACGTTTAAGCCAATAAATATGAAGAATGTGTTCAATAAAATTGGGAGATATGGGTAGCAATTATAGGAGAAATATGAAAACATATAAATATATACATCTTTAAGAAAGGAAAAATAGATCATATAGAGGTGTTCACACTGACATAGAGAAAAGTTTGGTCATGGATTACAGTTAAGGAAAAACCAATTGTTTTCACTAATTCAGAATTGTGCATGGAATCGTGGAGTTTTATGAAATATTTGAAGAAATAAGGTAGTTTAATAAGTGCATTGGTTGGCTAATCTGCTTCCATTTTAGAAAGGTTTTGCTGGTTTGGTTTGGATTAGAGATATCAATAGAAGAATTGCAAAGGGGGCAAAAAAAAATAGATGGACATGGACGCATTGTTTTTAGGATTGGTGTTTAGACTTATTTATGAAACTTGAAAGGAAGGAATGTGTAGTAGGGTAGGATGTTCTGATACACCATAGAATTTAAATCCAAGTCCAATAATTATTATCTTGGATGTAGAATTAGTCTTAGTTCAGCTTTATGCTTTCTCCCCATGCCTTCTTTTTTATGCATTTAATTAACCATTTTCCCTGCTTTTAAACAAATCAAAACACTTTTCTTTCTTTCACAACCTCCTTTTTTTTCTTCTTTCTCAAAACAAGGTATTCTACTATGACAAGTTATTAATTGTTTTACTTTAAAAAAAAACATCATAGTTTACTTCAATTTAAATGCAAAACTGGTTATCTTGGATGTAGAATTAGTCTTAGTTGGAGGTTTTGTTTAAGAGTTGAAGCAGGGTGATACAGCCAACAAATAATCTTATGTAAAATAATAAAATTAACTTTTGATAATAATTTCAAAAGATAACATTTTTAAGATTATTTATAAATGCACCTAGCTTTTAAAATTAAACATTTTTTTTTTCATTCAACCCCACATGTTGATTCGGACCCAGTGCTCTCTGAATGGAAAGTTCCCCAACCCAACAAACCACACGATCAACTTCAAAATTAAACAGATGAAAATAAAATGTATACATTTTACGTTTTTTATATTTTCATTTTCATTTTAAATGTTAATTGTATAAATTGGATGATAGCTAAATCCATAACAAAATGAGTAATTGTTTAAAGGAGTAAAGTTCAAATTTTCGAAAACAAAGTTTTATATATATTATATTAAAATAGCAATTTAAATTCTTAAAATTAGAAGTGAAAGTAACAACGTAATGAAGAATCAATATAAGGATATAAAAATGTAGCATTAAAAAAGAAGTGTGGGCAACTAAAATAAACAATAGAAAGAAATGTCTAAAAAAAGAATTAATTAAATAAAATAATCATTTTAGAAGTTCTTCAACTCTTATCCAAAACTTCAACTAAGACTAAAAATAATCATTTTTAATTTTGCATTTAAATTGAAGTAAACTATGATTTTTTTTTTAAAGTAAAAAAATTAATAACATGTCATAGTATGTTTGGAGAAAGAAGAAAAAAAGTAGGTTGTGAAAGAAAGAGAAGTGTTTTGACTTGTTTAAAAGCAAGGGAAAATGATTAATTAAATGCATAAAAAAGAAGGCATGGGGAGAAATGATAAAGCTGAAGTTTTGATTAGTGGGATAAGTGGAAGTGTTATTTTTAATCTAAAGTGATATGTGATGACTAGCTTTTACTTTTCAAAATTCAAACTACATTCTCTTGTATCAGTGAAGACAGAAACATAAATTTTTTATTTTGTGAAGCCATGGAGGTGCCTCAAATGTCAAAGGAAATCAAAGGTTTAGTTTCACCTACAACTTCATTTCTCTTAGGCTTGGTAATCACTTTTGCTAATCATTATTCATTTACTTTATTTGGATTAAGGACAATAAATACAAACCCCAACGACCATTTATGTTCATGTAAAGATGGGTTATTGAACCTTGGTGTTCTTAAAATATATTAGTTTAACTTTTAATTTTAAAGTAACTTTTAATAAAAAATCATTTAATCATACTTTAATTTAAATTTATCCATATATTATAAATTTGGATACTCACTTTTGAAAAGTAGGATCTTTATTTTTTTCTACTTTGTTTTATATAGTTAACTGACTTTTTATGTTTCTTTCCTTTTTTTTCCTTATAACAAAGTGATTAATTTTAGATTTTTATCTTTTTAAATTTAAATAATTATTATTACTTTGGATACTTTTATTATTTTAAACTACATCATCTTATTTTAAATTAACAATTAATATTATTATTACGAATATATTATTAACTTCAAACTTAAATTTTATTATAAACTAGAACAAAATTTTATTGCTTTTCAAATATAATTATTATCTTTAGACTAAAATTAAATAAGTATTATTTCGTACGAATTTGATTCGTTAGACTATAATAAAATCATTTTCATTTCTATAACAAAATAATTGCATATAAAAACTTCCTTACTCCATAGAAATATGAGCATTACAAGTCTAGTTATAATATATATATATATATATATATATATATATATATATATATATATATATATATATAATATACTAACTAAGATACACATATACATTGTCTGTTTTTTTTTTTTAATT
>Ga0123342_1006549_pt1 | contig 16065 bp, 11 predicted proteins | sample Turbeawhitnodule_FD_89960 | JGI IMG/M metagenome (GOLD analysis project Ga0123342, IMG submission 89960) | Root nodule microbial communities of legume samples collected from Mexico - Turtle bean Mexico white nodule | ecosystem: Host-associated > Plants > Roots > Nodule | place: Mexico: Nepantla... | reverse complement strand
TTTTAAAATGGTGCTAGATAGGGAAATAAAAAATAAAAGAGTGCTAGATAGGGAAATAAAAACAAAAGGGTGCTAGATAGGGAAATAAAGATGTAAATGGTGCTAGATAGGGAATTGAGCCTAGAATGTTTACCTTTTTAACTAATTTTAAAAATAAGAATAAATTTATAATATTATATTTTTAATATTTTTAAAAAATAAAAATTTAATCATATTTATCACATTAATCATACATTTTAGTAACATTTTCTTACAAATTCAGTATTTTATTTTTTATAAAATTTAAATTTACACAAAAATAATTATTTTTTATTATTTAAATATTTTTAAAGACAACATAACTTTATAAACTTATATTTTATATTTTTTAAAAACTTAAAAAAATTCTCATCACTATTATATTTTTCACAAAATTTAATAATTTTTTATAATAAATTTATTATAATTTGTCCAAAAAAAATTATATTTTATAATTTCCTTTCCAATTATTTCATATTCGGTGGTTAAATCCTTCCACATTGAGTCACCAATGTAAACGCATCCTAAGTTTCGGGCACACGATAAAGAATAATTTGTGTGGAAGTTCGTGGGAGTGGGGCCGTAACTAATAGCAATCATTGAGTCTCTGCCATTTTCACGTGTGAATGTCATAATACTAATTTTCGGTCAAAAGGGTAGGAAAGGTTTAGCGTTATCATCAACTCATCATTGTCCTGCTATTCTCACAATTACCCATTTTCAAATCAAAATCAATAGCCCATCATTTATCATTTATTTTCTGGTGGGAGTTACAGAGAACACAAATAAAATTAAGTAATTGAAAAATTAAAAAAATGTTTTCTAAAAAAAATAGATAAAAAATTATTTTTAAATATATTATCTTATTTATAAGTTATTTTTTCAAAATAGTGTCCTTTTATAAGATTTCTCTATAATAGAATAGTACACTCATTATTTTTTCTTAAAATATCTTTAATTAAATCATAAAATCATTTTTATCTTAATTTGGTTCAAGAATATAATAATTCAGCAATACTAAAATCTCTCCAAATTATTTTAACTTTAAATATTTAAAAATAAATTTGGAATAATAATATATACTATAAAAAATTTGTTATTTTAAATCAATTCAATTATTTTTTTAAAGGATGTTAATTAGTTGAAAGGGTTGTATAAATATAGATGAAAACATATATTTTTATTATAATTAATATTATTCATTATTATTATTACTAATTTTTTTTTGGATGTTATTATTTATTAATATATGATATGAATCATCTATATGAGAGTCATAATATTTTTTGTTTGTGAATGATTTGTTGTAACAATGTTTTAAACTTATTAGGAATATAAAATGGAAAAAATACTGTAAATATTATATGTTAGCACAAAATATTATACATGACTATACTGTAATATTAATATTGGAAAAATTTAAAACAGAACACAAAAGAACATATGTGAAAATATTAATAAAATATAGTGAAAGTAACTCTTATTTGCATAAGAGGAACAAGGAACTGAATTAGTAAAACTATATACAACCCAAATTATCTCTTTATGCATATTCTTGCAAATAGAAAAGTAACAAAGAAGGTGAATAATTGAGACACTGGAATCAAATCCTCTTGTTACATTTTAAAATTATATTGTCATCATTTACAGTTTCAACCTTACATTTTTGTTGTTTTTCCTTGTTTAGATTTAAGATTTACATTTCTTAGAGTTTTACGTGTTTCATTGCATGTTAAGATTCTGTACTTGAGTACGAGTACATTTTATTCTTAAGTGGATAATAGTAAATTCAATTTGAATCTTATACTGTGACTAAGAAAAAACCTATTTGAATCAATTTTTACGTAAACATTTTTAAAAAATGAAATAAAATATTTTTAAGTTAAAATTGACTTTCATATATAATTTAATTTATATAATTTGTTTAGCTTGTTAAAATTGACTTACATGAGTTATTTTTTGTTATCGTTATAGAGTAATGACTATTCATTTCATCCTTGATACCATGGCAACTGTTAAACAAAACTGAACCATACATTGTAATATGGTCAAAGAAAATATTATAGCAAAATTAAAATGTCAGAAAAAAATATAAAACAAAAAAGTGTATGAAATTACAAATTTCATCTATAATTTTTTTTCCTTCTGGTCACTGTCTAAATATGTTTGCATGTCTAGCCATCAGAAACAATAGCAAATCATTAAGTTAAAAAAAAAACAACGAGTAAAATTTAAAAATAATGAGCCTATCCTAAATAAATTGAAACCATAAGAATTTACCAATATATTTATTTGTAATTTTGAGTGACTTGATTTTCGTCCTAACCTATAACAATGTTGTCTTCTAACAGTTGTTTTATTGAAAATTTCAATTTTTACTTTTAACTATGATATCGATTGTTGTTTTATAGGGTTTGCAATAACATCTTCTTTTATAGACTTCAAATATATGACTATTGTAATACTTAATCTTTCAATTTGATATTGTTAAGATAGTTTTAATAATGTTTTTCTTTTATATTGACGTGCTCATTACTTGAATTAATTTGGATCTCCACTCAACACATCTTCTTTAAAAAAAATACTTAATATATTGTACCTATTATTCATTTATTAAAGGGAAAAAGAGTTTAGATACATAATATCATAAAATATATTATTTTTCTTTCTATTAGTGTGTGATATATGAAGTGATTAGTTCAACACAATTAGTAAAAAACAATAATATAGTTGTTGTAACATTTCATTGCTTCATCTACCAATACAATTATAAAACGATAGGTTCTTCCATGTTGTTTTATGCATGAGGTAAAGATTATTATAAAAATAATAACATTTATATTTTAAATAAAAATTTAGATAGAATAATAGTATTTCATGTATCAATGATATTCGAAATTGGTCATTATAATGTGATTATTGAATCAAAGACTTCCCACTAAATTAAAATTGTATACATATCAGTTATCTTGTGGCGTAATTAAGCTAGATGAATTAAGTTATATCAAAGAATTTGTTTCCTAGTTGCCAAAAAGTGAAATTATTGTTAGATCTATTTATTATCTTAACTAGGTCAAATACACTAATTATTATTGAATTGTGATGATTTGATTATTTTGTTTCATTTTTTTTTACGATTTTGTCTTTATTTTTTATATTTACAAAAATAATATCATGTTAACATTTTCTTTATTGACTCCAATAATATCATTTAAGGACCAACTTAAACTCTTTTGTTTACTTTTGTGTTTTACATGAATGTACTGAAAATTCATTGGTGTCTACTGTGTAATGAAATATGATGAAAGAATAATAATCAAGGGACAAAATAATAAACAAGGGACCAATTGCAAAAACAATGACCAGAAGAATCTATGAATAATGAAATTCTAATAACTATATGAAAAACTATCCTTTTACTTGAGTCCTCTCTTAATAAACTTATTAATAATTTGGGCTTAAAATCAAGTTAGTGATGAGTTTAAAAATGAATCAATCATAAGTGGCCCAAACAAATCCTTCACTATCAAAAGGATTATGGAGAGTGACAACATGAAGGGTGCAAGAAAATGCCAATATGAAGAATGCAAGGAGGATAGAAGAAGGTTCCTATAATGTAGTGTATAGGAGAAACTAATTTTTGTAATTAATCTTTATTTTGCGACATTGATAACTTAAATGAGAAGCTTGACTTGCAAATTGTATTTTGAAGTAGAGTACTTTGCAAGTTTCATAATATTTTTTTTAATAAATTAATAAAATTTGAGCTTCATTCACGTTAGAGTAAGTAAAAAATTATCCACACCCATAAATAAGATTCTCTTGAACTTTGTAATCACTTTCGAATTTTTTGAGAATTGATGTTATTTTTGTTTTTTTTTTCTTTTAAAGTCAATTGAGATAAATTTCTCCCTTAAATTTATTTCACAAAAGAAACTTAAATTTGTTATAAATTCCAATTCCTTTGCAATTCGTACATTCTCTTTTCCTTCATGAATGGCTTGAACTCATTTTCTTTTAAGTAAAAAAGCTCATCAGAATATTTCTTGATATAACAAGTGACTATTAATTACCTATTTGGTAATACATGGTTGTCACTTTTTTTCTATAAAAATATTAAATGAGACTATTTAATAACCCTCTCTTAATTAATATAAACAATAAAAATGATCTTTATTTCATCATTTTTAACAATATCATTTAAGGATTATTGAAAAAATATTGTTTGATTGAAAAAAAGAAATAATGTATTTTTATAAATTTACTACTAAAATAATAATAATAGTTGACATATTTAATGGTAATCTCTTCATAAATTTGATATTATGCACTTTTTTTTTGGTTTTATGCGTAAGTCTCTTATACTGTTGTTATAAACAATTTTTTAAGAAAACCTTCATTTCCCTCTTTCTTATTTTCTAGCAAAAAATTATAAATGAAACAAGTAAAAAATAGAAAAATTCCAGTCATCAGAACACTTGTTCTGGAAACAACTTTTAAAATTTAGTTAAGTTTAACTTGGAATCTGAATGTTGGACGGTGTAAAAGTACTGTAAAGCCAGTTTTTTTACAAAGAAAAAAAAATTAAGAAGAGAAACAAAAACATGTTAAATATATGTTAGTATAAACATTTTAGCAAATTCATTGTGATTATGAATTTCAACGAAAAATACCATAACTATAAACATAAGCTATACTAAAAGAAAGTTTCATGAAATAAAGTTCAGAAATTAAAATAAACCTACTACAAGTTTAGTTAATTTTAATTTGTAAAAAATATATTATAGATAAATTTGTTCAAACGTAAAATTGAAAGAGAATAATTTAATTTTAATTTATAAAAAAAAGTTTGTGTGGTTGTAAATATTTGTATATACAAGTTTGCCCGTAAAATATAAATAACACTTTTTTTTAACGTAATTAAAATAAGAAAAAATATCTTTTGAACACTTGCTATTTTATCAACATTTATTTAATAAATACTTTTTAAAATGAAAATTAGATTAAAATATTAATAATAAAAAATATTAATAAAAGAGTTATGACTTAAATGTATGAATGGGAATAGATTGGATGGTTGAGGAGGAAGAAAGGGGTGAAAAAGACAGAAAGAGAAAGAGAAACAGCTAATTAATCCGAAAACAGAGTTGCAGAAAGAAAGAAAGAAAGTCAAGAAGAAGAGAGAGTGAAGAGGGCGAGGGCGAAAGGAGTGACATTGAAGCTCCCTTTGACCCTCACCGCACCATTCTCTCCTTCATATATCATTCTCCTTTCACTTCCTCACCCATTCAATTCCATTTCCAACGCACTCATCCTTCTCTCTCTTCTCTTTCTCTGTTCCCGTCTGATAAGAACCAGATTTGAGATCAGATCAGATCCCAATATGAGTTCCGACATGAACACCAACACCAACACGACCACGAACACGAACACAACCTCGAAGGAGTCGAAAAAGAGGTTACCGGATTTCGTGCAGAGCGTGAAGCTGAAGTATGTGAAACTGGGGTACCACTACCTGATGTCACACCTGGTAACCCTGTGCCTGCTACCTCTGATGTCCGTAATCCTCATCCAAGCCTCTCAGATGAAGACGCAGGACATTCAGGAGCTGTGGGCCCACCTACAGTACAACCTCCTCAGCGTCATCGCTATATCCGCCATCCTCGCCTTGGGATCCACCCTCTACATCATGACCCGCCCCACCTCCATCTACCTCATCGACTACTCCTGCTACCGTCCCCCCCACCACCTCCGCGTCCACTTCCAAAAGTTCCTCCACCACTCCACCCTCACCGGCGACTTCCTCCCCTCTTCCCTCGATTTCCAGCGCAAGATTCTCCAACGCTCTGGCCTCGGCGAGGAAACCTATCTCCCCGAGGCCATGCACTCCATCCCCCCGCGCCCCTCCATGGACGCCGCCAGGGAAGAGGCCGAGCAAGTCATGTTCGGCGCCCTCGACAACCTCTTCGCCAACACCCGCGTCAAGCCCAAGGACATCGGAATCCTCGTCGTCAATTGCAGCCTCTTCAACCCCACGCCCTCCCTTTCTGCCATGATCGTCAACAAGTACAAGCTCCGTGGCAATGTCAAAAGCTTCAACCTTGGCGGCATGGGCTGCAGCGCCGGCGTCATCGCCATCGATCTCGCCAAAGACATGCTTCAGGTCCACCGCAACACTTACGCTGTCGTCGTCAGCACCGAGAACATAACTCAGAATTGGTACTTCGGGAACAACAAGGCCATGTTGATACCCAATTGCCTCTTCCGCGTTGGTGGGGCCGCCATTCTCCTGTCCAACAAAAGCTCCGATAAAAGACGAGCCAAATACAAGCTTTTGCATGTGGTGAGGACTCACAAAGGGGCGGATGACAAGGCCTTCAGGTGCGTGTACCAGGAACAAGACGATATCGGAAAAACCGGCGTGTCTCTGTCGAAGGACCTCATGGCAATTGCGGGTGGAGCTCTTAAGACTAACATAACCACTTTGGGTCCCCTTGTGTTGCCTATAAGTGAGCAACTTCTCTTCTTTCTCACACTTGTTTTGAAAAAGCTTTTCAACGCCAAGATGAAGCCTTACATCCCTGATTTCAAGCTCGCGTTTGACCATTTCTGCATTCACGCTGGTGGGAGGGCTGTGATTGATGAGTTGGAGAAGAATCTGCAGCTTCTGCCGCTGCATGTGGAGGCTTCGAGGATGACGCTGCACAGGTTCGGGAACACCTCATCGAGTTCAATTTGGTACGAGTTGGCTTACACGGAGGCGAAGGGAAGGATGAGAAAGGGGAACAGAGTGTGGCAGATTGCGTTTGGGAGTGGGTTCAAGTGCAACAGTGCGGTGTGGGAAGCCCTCAGACATGTGAATCCCTCACCCAAGAGTCCCTGGGAAGATTGCATTCATAAGTACCCAGTTCAGATTCTGTAGTCTCAAATATTCGAGGTTTGATTTTAGATTAGTTGCGTCATGTCATATCTCTCCTATTCTACCACCTCTTTACAAACTCCACCGGACTCATCACATTATTCTGTTTTCATGGGTTCCTTGACTACATCATTTCTTTTTATCTTCAGATCAGTGTTAATGTCGTTTGTGTGCATTTTTGTTGCTGGGTTGAAACAATGTTGTAGGTAGGTAGGTGGTGTAATTGTTTGGATTTAGTCAGAAATTACCTTTTTGTGGTGCATAAAGTTGCATTAAATTGTGGAATTGTGAAGAACGAGTCTTCAAACTGAGTGCACTGTAGCTGCCAATTAAGCATACGAAAAGCGAGGAGGGCAGAAAGAGCGTAACCTATAACAGTTTCAAAATCCTTGCCTTTGTAAAACAAAATGGCACATGGCCAGGCTCCTTGCACGCCGCGTCCTTTATTTCATTTTAGGTATAAATATGATTGCGTGCACATTAAAAATCACCCTTGGCTAGTTCCTATATATAGGGTAATAATTTTTTCAGTCTTAAAGATCATAGCAGTGAGTTTTACGGTCTTAAACAAACAATAAATGAAATTTGACTTGTTTTCTGAATGAGATGTGCAGAACTTTTGTTTGTTGCATAATTTGTTTCTTTAATAGTCTCCATTTATATTTTATGATTGTGTGCAACCTGATTTTTTTAACAAAAGAACCTTTTCCCTCATTACTATGCAACTCTTCCTTCTTTTAATCACAGCTTAAATCGTAAATTTAAAACACGAAAGACAAACCATTCATACTGATTTAAAATTGAGTGGGGCAAAGAAAAGATTGTGTTGGGTGTACAAACAAGCTTAGCTATTATTTCTGCTCATTTTCTGGTCTGACACATGATGTGTTTTTGGCAATGCATGTTTCCCTTCAATAAAATATTATTCTTTTTCCCTTAAATAAACAATATTCTTCTTTTTCCCTTAAATAAATAATATTCTTCTTTGTCCCATGTTTTTACAATTGTTTGATTTCAGCTATGTTAGGGGGAGGGAGACACACCCCTCATTTCTCTTTCCAAGCGCGTTGCGTTTCACTGATAATAATAGAATGGATTAAAAATGTTATTTTCTTATTTCGATAATTTTAAATGAACGAAATAAACATTTCATATGTTTTTTGAAATAAGCACGAAAGGGATAGGTTATGGTTTTTTTTATTTATTCTGGTGTTACTCTCATTTTAAAGTGACTACTTTTTTCCCTGTTTTCATCACCAAGATCTATATCATTTAAGGTGTCCTTTATTGTTTATACAAAACCAGTAAAATAATATCAAACAGCAATTACAGTTCTAAGGTACCTGTCTTTCTCCAATTATGCCCATAAATCCTTAGTACCATCTTCCAGAGCTTCTCTACTTACAACTTCTGTAAAAGTCAAAAGGTACTAGATTATAATTAAATAAAAAGACTAAATTTTGTTTAATATTTTGGACGATGTAGGTTATTATGGCTTTAGGGTTAGCAGTTAAGTGATGAAAAGATAACCCTCCTAGAATAGTCTAAGATGGTATCTAAAATAAAGGTGCATGGTATTAGTAATAATTGTTCCTTTTGGGGTACATACAAAATTGAGCAACTTTTAATCTTAACCTTGGAAGTAATGGATAATTTGGTGGGATTTTTGACCGGGCAATGTTGATACTTTATTATCAAAATATGATGGCTTTTGAAAGTTGGGGAAGTTATCACAAATTTTGTGAATAAAGATAAACATCTAATTCCATGGTAGGAATATACTCAGTTTTAAAAGATATGGACGTAGCTATCCGTGTAAGCAATAATAACCTCTATAATGTATATTGGTCATTCAACCACCACCAAGGGTGTGGATATTATATTGCCTCACTATTACTTAGTCAAAAAATTTCTTTTCTTTGTTAAAAACTAGGTCTTTAACTCGTGCTATGCACGAAATGACAAGTTTTAGTACATTACATAAGTAACTATAATGCCAGGTTTATCATATAAGTTATATTGCTTTTAAATATTGTTAAAATTTTTACTGTAAACAACATTTTTTTTCTTGTTTGTTATATTTCCATTTTCGTCAAGAATTAGAATTTTCAATCCTTATTTCGTTCTAACTCTAGAAATAGCTACATACAACTGTCCATGTGTAAAAACTGGACGTGGAAGATATAAATCAACTTTGGTCAATGATTGACCTTGATTTTTATTGATTTTCATTGCAAAACAAAGAGCTATTGGAAATTGTCTTCTCTGAAATTTGAATGACATACCTACATTTGAAGGGATCAAATTCATTTTTGAAATGAAGATTTTATCACCAATATTTGATATGTTAGAACTGTTGCGTTGCACAAATAACATTTTTATTAAGGAAATAATAATTATCAAATTATACACAATTATTGTATGCAATTATTGTATGATATTGTGCGATATTGTACACAATTATATGTAATTAATTTAATAATTATAGAATCCATGGGGTAATTGTAATTAATTTAATAATTATAGAATCCATGGTTAGTGGATCCCTACCTAATTAGCTTGTAATTTGGAGAGAGAAAGTCTCCATACACTTGTATATATTTGCTATACAATGAGTGATGTAAATACACACAAGAGAAGAAGAAATATCTCTTTTTCTTACCATTTTCTTATATATTATTTTCTTATATGGTATCAGAGCACCGATCTTGGTGCTTTGACAACCTCTCCATTATTATCCCTAAATAAGAGATAAGAGATCTTGTCTGACAAAGAAGGCACCAGTAACACTGCCAAGTTGATCCCTACTATGTTCATCATTCAGACCAACCAGGACAATGTTGGTGTCGACCAAATTGAATGCCGCCAATTATCAATCCTGAAAGACAACAAAGGTACACGCACTCACGGCGAAGAAGAAACTTGGATTTGTTGATGATACCATAGAAATGCCGTCACAAGAAAAAGATCCATCCCAATTCGAATTGTGGAATCAATGTAATTCCATGATTCTTTCATGGTTAAGTCACTCCATCGAGGCAGAGATAGCCGCAATGGTAATTCACACGAAGACCGCCTGACAAGTTTGGGAAGATCTCCGCGACCAGTTCAGATAGAAGAATGCGCCAACCATTTTTCAAATTCAGAAGGCAATAGCAACCATGTGTCCCAAGGTACGATGTCAGTGGCTTCATACTACATCAAACTCAAAGCGCTGTGGGATGAAATCGAGCTATATCGTTCATCCATAGTTTGTAATAAGACAAATGAGCACCAGATCGAGAAGGAAGAAGATAAACTGATGCAATTCCTCATGGGGTTGAATGATTCGTTCAAAACAATCAGGTCCAATATTCTCATCATGAATCCTCTACCAAATGTCTGACAAGCATACTCTCTGATTGTGCAAGAAGAGACACAACAACAGATGAATTCAAATCCTGGTGAGAATTTTTCAATCGCGGCATCAGTACATGGTCGATCTGCCAATTGGAAGCAATCAAAAGGTAAGACATGTGAACACTGTAACAAACTAGGTCATACCATAAATGAATGTCGTACTTTGAAATTTCATTACACATACTGTGATAAAAGAGGACACACGGAAGATAGGTGTTGCATAAAAAATGGGATGTGGAACTCCAATGGGCGCCATGGCCAGCAACAACGAATAAAAAATAACTCCAAAAGCTCTCATTCATCAACAACAAACATGGAAAATTCCTCTTCATTACCACATGACATCAATGAGTCCGATAGAAACCCTTTATAAGGTTCACTGCCAAACAAATTCAGCAATTGACAAAGGCTGTTTACTCGCTCAACAAAAATGGTAAAAGTGAAGCGTTTTTAAACGCTGCAGGTCTATTTGCTCATAACTCGTATATTAATTCTGCTTTTACAAAACCATGGATTTTGGATAGTGGAGCAACCGGTCACGTTGCATATGATTCACAATTTTTCACACACACTTCATCATCATTTATTCCAAATGTTAATCTGCCCATAGGCTCAACTGCGACCATCTCATCTACATGCACGATTAAATTCAATAACAATATCACTCCCAAAGATGTTCTTTGTGTTCCTTCTTTTAATTTAAATCTCATGTCTGTTAGTAAGATAACCAGTGCACTAAATTGTTGTGTCGTTCTTTTTCCACATGGTTGCATCTTGTAGGACTTGGTCACGGGGAGGATGATTGGCTCAGATAAACAATATGCAGGCTTATACTACATGTCCCCTCTTCCAAACCAAGCCCACGCATCTCAAATTTTGATCGACCTTGATTTATGGCACAAGCGCCTCGGGCATCCTTCTCCGGTGCGTCTACAACTTGCATCTTCATTACTACCTATCAATAAAAAACTCATTTCCATTCATAATAATTGTAGTGTTTATCCCAAAGCTAAACAGACAAGGCTACCCTTTCCTTTAAGCACAATAAAATCTCATTCTCCATTTAATTTATTGCATTGTGACATTTGGAAAACCCCAACTCATTTTGGAAAACGTTTTTTTTTTCACTATAGTCGATGACTATACTAGATGTACTTGGCTATTTCTCTCTTAGAATCATTCATTACATTTGCACAAAATCAATTTCAGGCATCTATTAAAACCATCCGTGTTGACAACGAATTGGAATTTATTTCAATGCATGATTTTTTTTTTCTCAAAAAAGGTATTGAATGTCAACGCACTTGCGTCTACACTCCTCAACAAAACGGAGTAGTAGAACGCAAACATAGACACGATTTAAACACAACACGAGCCCTCCTATTTCAGTCAAATTTACCATTAGAATTTTGGGGGGAATGCGTTTTAACCGACACATATATCATTAATTGCTTGCCACCACCTTTACTAAAAAATGAATCACCTTTTGAGCTACTATATAATCAACCACCTTCACTTTCTCACCAAAAACTTTTGGTTGCCTCTGTTACGCAACTGTTGTTTCACCTAAGCAAAAATTTGATCCGCGCACCCGAAAATGCATCTTCATTGGTTATCCTCACAATAAAAAAGCATACAAATTATTTGATATAAATGCATACACTTTTTTTACAAGTCAGGATGTCACCTTCCATGAAAGTGTTTTCCCATTCTGTCAACACTCTCAGACGCAATCCTCACACCCATTACCAGATATTTTGCCTGCCATTGACATTGACTTACCCACTCCTGTCCAACATTCACTTGATCCACCATCTTCTCCTACTGAACCTCCAACAGATCAACCTTCTTCTCCCACGCCAAGAAGTCCTGCACCCCGTTACCGAACCTTCTCCAACCAACCTTCTTGTTCGACGATTAAGTCGCACATCAAACCCACCTTCCTGGCTTCAAGACTACGTAACGGAATCCCAAGCCAATCATTCGATCACTGCCCAAGACCGACCGAATGGAACCAGGTATCCTATGCATCATTTTCTTTCTAATTCACGATTTTCTTCTACACATAGTGCATATATTGCTAACATCACAACCACCAAAGAACCTCACACTTATGCTCAAGCTATCTTTGATCCAAATTGGCAAAAAGTAATGGACGAAGAGCTTTTCGCCTTGCAGCTAAATCAAATGTGGACCTTGATATTGTTACCCGTTGGGCAGAAACCCATCAGATGCAAATGGGTCTATAAAATAAAGTACAACTCAGATGGCAGCGTCGACAAATATAAAGCGCGCCTTGTCGCAAAGGGGTACACTTAGATTGAAGGTGTTGACTATTTTGAAACTTTTTCACCAACAACAAAATTAACAACTTTGAGGTGTCTCCTTACCATTGCAGCAACTAGAAATTGGTTTACTCACCACCTAGATGTGCAAAATGCCTTCTTACATGGCACATTGCATGAAATTATTTACACGAACTTGCCACCCGGGCATCATCGACAGGGGAGAACATTGTATGTCAACTCAACAAATCCCTTTATGGTCTCAAACAAGTATCCTGAACATGTTTTTCAACATTTTCTCATGTGATTAAATCTGTAGGATTTCAACAGTCCAAGACATATTACTCTCTATTCACAAGACAAAATAACTCATCATTTACTGCCCTTTTGATTTATGTGGATGATATTCTTTTGACAGGAAATGATTTGACATAAATTCAACATGTTAAAGACTGTCTATTACAACAATTTCGCATTAAAGATCTTGGAGACTTAAAATATTTTCTAGGAACTGAATTTTCCCGTTCGAAAGCTGGTATTTACATATCACAGAGAAAATATGCGCTTGATATTTTGCAGGATATGGGACTCACAGGTGCTCGTCCAGACAAATCTCCAATGGAGCCAAACTTAAAACTCACACCAGACGATGGAGAGTTGTTAAAGGATCCAGTCAAATACAAGCGACTTGTGGGACGATAGATATACCTCACGGTTACTCGGCCTGACATAGTATTTTCGGTTCAGACCCTAAGTCAATATATACAGGCTCCTCGAAAACCTCAATGGGATGCTGCAATTCGAGTCCTAAAGTACATCAAAGAATCATCGGGACAAGGATTGTTATTGCCATCTGAGAACAATTTGACATTGACAACTTATTGCGACTCAGACAGGGGAGGTTGTCAGACAACTCGGAGATCAGTATCTGGGTATTGTGTTTTTCTTGGTTCCTCTATTATCTCATGGAAATAAAAAAAACAGACAAACGTATCAAGATCATCTGCAGAAGCAGAATACCGCACGATGACAATACTTGTTTGGAGATAGTTTGGTTGCAATATCTGTTGCACGATTTAAAGGGGCCATGTAACTTGCCAGCTCAACTTTTCTGTGACAATCAAGCAACATTACATATAGCAGCAAACCCAGTATTTCATGAATGCACAAAACACATTGAGATAGACTGTCACATTGTACGAGAAAAATTACAAGCCGGGATAATCAGTCCTTCATATGTACCGACACAATATCAACTCGCAGATATTTTTACGTAGGCACTGAACAAGGAACAGTTTTTGACGCTGCGACACAAGTTGGGGTTCATGATCTTCACCTACCAACTTGAGGGGGAGTATTAAGGAAATAATAATTATCAAATTATACACAATTATTGTATGCAATTATTGTATGATATTGTACACAATTATATGTAATTAATTTAATAATTATAGAATCCATGATTAGTGGATCCCTACCTAATTAGCTTGTAATTTGGAGAGAGAAAGTCTCCATACACTTGTATATATTTTCTATACATTGAGTGATGTAAATACACACAAGAGAATAAGAAATATCTCTTTTTCTTACCATTTTCTTATATTTTTCTTTAAATCAATAACTTGCAACCTTGTTCCATTACAGAGACCATTGGCTTGATCAATATTTCTCAAAAGCATAATAGGCACACCAATTTTCAAATGAAGGAAATGATTTGGTATCCTTGAACATTTTATCTCATTAAAGAACTTAGACGTGAACCATTCACCTTCAATTTCCTGATCTTCATCTGATTGGCAAGGTGTATCCGAGCTAAGATAAGTTATTTCTTTAGCACTTAACAAAGATAAAATAAAATCATTCACTTGCTCTACTGCTTCAGTTGTCAGACAAAGTATTGCTCCATCCTCAAAGTACCTAGGACACGTCATGTCAGTCAACAAATTAGGATAAACAAAATGCACCAATGACAACAAAGGTGTTTATGTGGCCTCAATCAATAGATCATGTGGAATTTCCATTACACACTCACCATTTTCATTCAAACCAATTATGCCATCTCCAATTTTGAGGATCCTATCAACAAATTCTTTGATATTGTCTGCACTTACATTAGATTTTGCATTGTTTAATCTCATGTTCTGAGAAAGTTTTAAGACTCGACAACTTAGCCACAAATGAGAAGAGTTGATTGTTGACTTCACAACATCATATCTTGTTCCTTTTTTTACAACTGACAATATTTGTCTGAAATCGCCTCCCAAAACCATAACCTTCCCACCGAAAGGTTTTTGGCTATTTCCTTTCATTAACTATTCTCATAATATCTCTCAAAGTTTTGTCAAAGGCTTCAAAACTCATTCGAATCATCATCAGTGCTTCATCCAAATAATCAATTTCGTTTCAATCAAAAGTCTAGCATGATGACTTCCTTGAGGTATATTGCAAGTTGATTGTTCATTATTAAAATAGGAATGTAGAATCTAGAATGTGCTGCCTTCCCTCCAAGCAATAGTAAAGAAGCAATTCTGCTTGATGCAACATTCAAAACAATCTTTCCTGTACATCTAACAGCAACAAACAACATTCTCCACATAAAACTTTTGCTAGTTCCACCATAACCTTATAGAAAGAAGAAAATACTATTTTTAGAAACAAATGATGATATGATCTCTTTATAAACATTTAATTGCTCAGCAGTGAGACATTTCAACAATGACGTATGCTCTTTTGCCATTTCATCTTTGTTGTAGTTAAGTTTGTCCATAATAAAGCTATTTTGAAATAAAGATGAATTAGAAGGATCAAGTTAAGGCAAACAAACAAACTCTTCTAATGAGCACCCATTTTCAATTAATAACTCTTGTATTTTTAATAGGCAAAGATCATGTAGTTGCTTCTCATCGAGCTGAAGACTTAACATTATTTTTCAAAATATGCATAAGGTTCATAATTTATAGTGAAAATATGTAATTAATTATAGCATTTTAAAAGTTCAATACTTGGCAATCGCGGTTTTTTTCATTTGTGGCATAAGATTCCATTTGACATTAATTTCCAAGAAGCTTTCTAAACCACTTCCGGTTTCGACATGTGTGCATGTACAATAATGAAACAGACAAGCGTCTGAGTTCATGACCAGCAGCTATTTCACTTGCTTCTTTTATTGCATCAATGAATTCTTTGTCACGTTTCAATAGTCCTAGTTGATGAGAATCAAAAAGATGCTGTTAATAGGAAGAATGGACAAGGGCCAAATCATTTAAAGTTCTTCTTATTAGTCTTTTCAAAAGATGAGGCCCAAGCCTAAAGCCCAAGCCTAAAGCCCAAGCCCAAGAAGGCCAAAGCCCAACAAGCCCAAGTCCATCCCATGAGGGGCAAACCCAAGCATTAAATAAAAGAGCATCATTTGAATTACTCTTGTATAGTTGTAGGAGGTGTGGA
>Ga0123342_1006548_pt1 | contig 16067 bp, 7 predicted proteins | sample Turbeawhitnodule_FD_89960 | JGI IMG/M metagenome (GOLD analysis project Ga0123342, IMG submission 89960) | Root nodule microbial communities of legume samples collected from Mexico - Turtle bean Mexico white nodule | ecosystem: Host-associated > Plants > Roots > Nodule | place: Mexico: Nepantla... | reverse complement strand
TCAAATTGAGAGAGAATTGTGAGTTTTGGTTTCTCCTTCTTCCATAGCCTTATCTTGTGTGCCATTGGAGAGCTTCAAGTGGCGGCTTCCTTTCACTTATCTTGGAACAAGACTCCAAGTGGCATGATGCAGTCCAAATTCTCAAGCCAGCATAGCTTCATTCCATAAGTGTCATTCCTTTCATTTTCTTTTGCAATTTCATTCGGTAGTTAGCTTCTCTTTAAGTGTTCTTCATCTTTTCAACCGATTGGTTTTGTGTTCTTGTGTTTGTCTTCAATTTTCTGTTTGGTTTCCTTATGATATTGTTCATTTGTGTTTTGAAATCTTGTTCCATGGAAGTTACAAGGAGTTAGCACTCTCATTGAGTTTGGATCATCATTTAGGAAGGCTATGTCTCCATTGATGACTCCTTAAGCTTCCTTGATTCCATTTCTGTTTTCAGCTTGTTGTTTTGTTGATATAATTTCGTTTTTCATTGTTTAAGCACTATTAGATCCTTGAATTGTTGTTTTCATTCTCATATAATGTTGTGTTCAAAAGTTTAAAAGTGTCTATGATCAATCTAACTCATATCAACAGCTAAGACTCATAATAAGACAATTACTCCAAAAAAACGACACTAACCATTTATCAATATTCTATAATAATATATAAAAGATTTCCTATATTTCATATTTTAATTTTATTTTTCATTATATTTTTAAATTAAAAATAAAATAATGTTTCAGTATTATAATAATTATACACATTTATAATAACATAGAACACTATAAATTATCTCAGGTTTCAACGTCATAATTATAAATTATTTACAATTTTTTATTGTAAATTATTATTATTAATTTTATTTAAAAATAATAATATATTACAAATTATTTACTATTTTTATATAATTATTATTATTATTACTATTATTAAATTTCTTTTCTTATAAAAAATATAGAGATGAATGTCTTCCAACTTGTATAAGAGTTGGGTGGGACACCGTAAAATATCTCATTTTATTTTATTTATTTATTATTGAAAAAAAAATTACTTAAATTAGTTTAATATATAGAGAGTCTGCACATTTTTTTTTTCTATGTTTAAACATAACTAATGGGAATTGTGTTTTATAAATGTTATTTATGTATATATTATTTTTCCATATTTATCCTTATAAATATAATTTTTTATTTGTTTAATGATTTGTAAAAAAATTATAAAGACTAAAAGTCATCTTCAATGTAATTTTTCACAAATAGTATTGTTTAAAAGCTAAACAATGTTTAATAGATCTCATCACTAGAGAAAATAACGTGGCATTACTTCTATAAGTTATCTTTATGCTTGAGATAATTTTAAAAAATGAAATGATTTAAAACAATTTATTCATGGGATTCCTTGTGAAAGTTGACTTAAGACAAAACAAATTTTATTAATAAAATTTTGTGCTACAACACATGCTGTTTTGTATTAGAAAACTATTGGTTAAGATATTTACGAGTAGGTATTAGGTAAGCTCATGGAAAAAATATTTTAAATTCATATGTAGATTAATTGTAGGATTCACACAAATAAATTTCAAAATAAAAATAAAAAAATCATGCATGTAGATGTTCTTAAGCAAATATACAATTTACATGCTCTAAAATTGTAAAAAAAATATAAAGGATTAAACTTTCAAATCATGGAGAACCAAAATTAATAATTTAATATAAAATCTCTTTACCACTTATGATTGATCAACAAGTACTTAAATGAATTTCATGATATAGACGAAGAAAAATACATTACCATTTACATTAGAGAAGATCCACAACCGTCAAATGCTTAAAAATAACTTGACAAGACAAACCTGTAATATAGAACATGATTCAATCAAAATTACTTCATTTAATCATTATACAAACTTTTATTCTTTTCATTCCAAAATCTTAGAAATTTAAGACTTTTTTCGTACTCCTTCGGAAATATATATATATATATATATATATATATATAATTTTACCGATTTCACTGAATCTGTGGCAACAAAATTTTATAAATACTGAGTTATTCTTGTTCACAAATTCAATCATGATTAAAGGAAATGATCGATGAAGTCTTGATCTGTGAAAATTGTAGTAGCAGCAAAGTTAGAAAGTTGAAGATACCAAGAGGATTAAAGATGCATTGTTCCATGAATGGAACAAGATGACTAAACCTAAACTTGAAATAAGAAAGAGCAAGTAGTGATTATAGTGTTTACCTAAGATGAAGAACCAGAAAGAAACTATGATGAAGAATCCTAGGTTCCTTCAAAGATTGAGAATGAAGTTGTGAGAAGACACTGAAAGGAAATCTGGTTTCAATGTATACCAAATACAGCCTGGAAGCAAACTCCAAATGCATTGAATTTGACTTTTACAATATATATAAAATTGTTTTGGTTGTTATACATTTGCTTATTTATTGGAATACTATAACTATAAGCGTGATGTACGTAACATATATAATAAAAACATTTGCACTTTATTATTTATGACTAGTTGACTCAAGTCGTCTTACAATATTGTTGCGTGATGAGACTATGTATTCCTAGTGAAGACAAATAGCATAGCAAGAGGAAAGGTGTTATGAAACCACAAAACACCAAGAGTTATAAAACCATTATAATTTTTATTTTTATTTTGTGTAAAAGGGAGGAAAAAAATTATAGTTTTATGGTTTAATTAAGATTTAATTAGCTTTTAAACTTGCTTTTAATTGAGTTTCTATTTAAAAAAAAAGTGTTTTATTGAATGTTTAAAACACTTTTAATAAACTATTTACTTTTTGGATGATTGATAAGTGTCATATTTTAGTAATATTTTATATTAAAAGACAATCACACACTTATGGATATATATTGATAAAATAACTATAATTTAACTCCTAATTTATGAATTTAAACATTTTTAGTGATTATAATATGAATAAGAATGATATATTCTCAAATATATTTCAAGAATCTATGAGAAAATGGATATGAAAGGGCTAAAGGAGAATAAATATGATGAAAAGGAAAAGTTTGAACTATCAAAACTAACCCAAGTCAAACCACTCCAAAGGAACTCACCCAAGCGATCACAAACTCGTTTAGGAGAGTTCACTCCAGAAAAGTTAAGTTTTCTCTCGTCCAACTTGCCCAAGCGAGAACTCACTTATCCCAAGCTCAATTAAGTTAAATATGAGGTGTGAGACATAACCCTAAACATCATTGGGAGAATAGAAGGAGATAGAAAACCTTAGAGGAGGCAGCCGTCAAGGAGAAACATCATGGATCTTCTTTTCCATGCTTGTAATGGCACTAATCCTATCATTTGAGATTGGGAGTAATCTCTTCAAACTCTTATGTATTGAGATGATATTTTAACATAATATTTTGTTCTTGATTGATGATTGATGATTGATGATTGGTATTGTCATTTTATTTTTAACGTTTGTTTTATCATGATTTTCATTCTTAGATTTGACTGAAAAGTACTTCCCAATTGAATCAAACAACTTTTTACTTTGCTTTATTTACATTCTTACAAACTCAAATAGCCATCAATAGTGTAACTATTATTTTTGTTTTTCCATTTATAACTCATTAATAAACTTGTTCTCTATCTCTCCAATATTCTTTAGCTTATCGATCAACTTACTCTTTTAAATACTCTTTAAAATAGGAAAAAAAATGAGTTGATCAATGAGTTGGAAGATATTAGAGAGGGGGTGAGCAGATTGACCGATGAATTGGATGAAAAGATAAAAGTAACATTCACATCATACTGCTCATGAAAAAAAAATCAAATGACATAGTACTTAGACAAAAATAGATCACAAAAGTTGTCTCTTTACTTAGTACACAAAAGAGAGATGTAAATCTCCACAAGATAAGGACCAACACTCCTTTCTACCTAATTACTCTTCTATAAAATAAGGATTATCACACATTTCAATTTGACAAAACAAAGCAACAGAAGATTAAAAAAAAACAAATGTGATCTTAAAGTGTTTAGAAAAGTCTCAATTTATAATACTCTTCTTTTGAGATTTCTTTTCGATATTACAAGCTTTGATTTCCACAACTCAAATTTATTCTTAAAAAAGAGATTTGGTAATGATGATTTAGTATTTGTTTCCCTGAATTATAATGTTTCAAGTTGGTTTTCTTTTACTTATATTCTTCACTAATGACGTGATATTTAATCTTGGATGTGTTTAGTTCTATTATAGTGGACAAGATTCTTTTCAATTGGAATAACTAACGTATTATCAATCCATATTACAAATGCACCATATAGTTGCCCCCAGATCATATATTTTCTAATCATATGGCTTGATTTGTTGCATACTCAGCTTAACTAATGAATGAGTCACCATCTCTTGCTTTTTTGATTTCCAAGATAAAACACCACTATAAAATTAGAAAACATAGCATGAGGTACTCTTAACATCATCTAAACTTCTGGTCTAATCACGTCTTTAAAAATCACAAATCATAATCAGGTGTGCCTCTTATATATCTTAATACTCATTATCTTGCAACACAATGAGCTATAATAGGACAATGCATTATGTCTGATTTAGTGGTTGTAAATAAACTTCCAACTAAGATTCTATACATAAAAGCTTATACTTGCTACTAACATCATTAAGTCTCAACTTATCATTTACAATAAGGGGTGTGTTTAGTGGTTTATAATTATGCATGAGAAACTTCTTCATTATTTCCAAAACTTATTTTCTTTGTATAATGAAGACTTTTGCATCACATTGGTGTATCTCCTTTCCAAGAAAATAATTCATTTCTCCAAAATCAATCATTTCAAGTTGAGTTTTCATGTCATGCTTAAACTTGTTCATGGAATTTGAATCATTGTCAATGAACAACCAATCATTAATATACAAGGATGCAATGTGTTGCACTTCATTATTTAACCTTTTTACGTACAAAGTAGATTGGTTTTCACTTTGTTTAAACCCTCTATGCTAAAGATAATTGTCAATTCTATTATACTAGACCCTTAGAGCTTGTTTCAATTCATAAAGAGTTTTTCGAAATTTTTAAACTTTTGTTTTCACTTTTTGGAACAACAAAGCCTGCCTTTAGGTTGTTCAACGTAGATGTCTTCTTTAAGCAAACCATTTTAAAAGGTTGACTTCACATCAAAATTATGGTTGGACAAAAAAATCTAAATTGAATCAAACTAATGCTATATTTGAATTGAACTTTTATAAAGTTATTGGATTTTAAAAAAATAAACTAAAATGTTTTCAAATACAATGTTTAAAAACTGAATTGTATTTTAATAAAATTTTAAAACTGAAAATGGAACTTAATTTAAATTAAAAGAAAATTATTCTTACTCTTTCCTATTTTCTTTTCACTTTACTATCATTACAAAAACAATACCTAAACCTAAACTAACAGGTGTTGGATAAATTTTTTGATTGCTCGTTTAAGAATGGTTTGAGACTAATATGCTACATAAATGTGTTAAAGTTGTAAAGCTGCTCAATCTGTCTAAAATGAGGTATTGCTCGATCTTTAACTATGGAACTGAGTCATTTTCTGTTATTCTTCGTTCTCAATCACTATTTTTCACCTCCTTTTCTCATTATTTAATATTTTTTTAATTCTAACTTCTCTTTAGCGTCAAACTTTGCCGTTTGCAATAACCCATTTTCATCCCTTATGATTTCATATCCTTCTTCTAGGAATCATCGATCAGGCTATAACCTAATACCTTAATCAATATTTACTTTTAATCATTTATTAATATAATTCAGTTCTCATCAAAGTGGGTCCTGTCACTTTTGAGAATAATTTACTTGGAATTAGTTTTCTTTTTTGAGATATTTGGTTACATGTGTGATTGATTGCAGGTGATAAAAATATCAATATGATATAGTAGATTAAAGTAGATTATTGTAAATTTTGAACTATTTTTACAGTTGTGGATAAGAGAAATTCTTTTCTATTCTATTTTATATACAAATTCTAGGGTTTGCACATCTTCACCAAAGTGAAATCAATCCTTATAGTGCGGATTGATTGTGAATTATCACGTAATTTTTTGACAATTTCTACCTACATTTTTTTAAATTCAACAATACTTTTTGGTGAAGTGTGTGTTGCCTTTTTTTTATATTTTCAAATGGTGGTGGTAGTTGTTTATGATGGTCGAAGATGAATGATAACGGTTGAGGTAAATTTTGTAGTTTTTTTTTATTAGCAATGAATTAAGATAAATTAAAAGGATACTTCACGACCGTATAAAAAAAAAATCAACTACTTTTGGCTTAGGACATAATAAAACTATCCTATAACCCCTCCAAAAAATCAACCTTTAAATTACAACTCCCCTAAAACACAAAGTATAGATCAAATCCATCTAAAATCTACTGTAGGCCAAGCCCAGAATATCAAAAAAGTCAAAGAATACTACAAAATTTTTATACCAAATTGTATAATTCAGAAGGCACAAAATCCAGACAAAAAGAAACCAACAAGGTGCAAAAATTGAGTAAAAACCACTTCATGGAACCATTACAATTGCAACAATAGTTATTTTCTGGATAGGATTTCTACTATGTTACCTGAGAGAAAAACTTCTAACCAGAAAAGACTCAAACCTTTAGATAAGTCTCGAATAAATTAAAATGTGTCAAATGATGGATTAAATATTGTGCGGCTAAAGAATAATGAAAGTGTTACGCATGGAAAGGAAATATAGGAGTGCAACTGAAATTATTTAAAAATGTGAGATTATACTTTATTTAAGATTATTTAAAAAAATTAAAAAGATTAAAACTAACTTTTCACCATTAATATGAAGGTGTAAGAGGAAAGTATAGAGGTGGAGGGAGAATTTGTCTAATTTTCTTGGTTGAAGTGTGAATAATAAGGCTTTTGCTTTCTGCACCCAATCAATTCTAGCATGGACCTTGTTGATTTTGTAAATTCTAAAACTACCCGTGCGTATTTCAATGTATTCTAGAACTATTCAAAAAAGTTGTACTAAAAAGTTGATCCTAGTATTCTAAAAACCCATAAAAAAAGTGTTATAGAAACCCTAAACCCTAATCTAAAATACATTCTAACTTGCAACCTTACTCCTATTTAAAAATTAAAAATGACATTTGGCAAATTCTTCCTACACCCAACATAATTTTAAAATTATAAAAATAACCTTTATTCTGAAAATAAAAATCCAAAATAAAAAATAATACATTCTGAAAAAATATATCCAGAAGAGTTTTTTGTGTTCTGAATATAAAAATCCAGAAGAGTTTTTTTTGTTCTGAATACATTAAGAACATTTTTGTCTTTTTCATTGAAATTGGGTGTAGTTACATATCAATTCCAACCTGCACCAACCTTCTTTTGAAAATATACCAAAAATATCCTTCCGAAGTGACGAAAATAATCTTAAATTACAAGAGTGGATAAAAAATTACGTCCAGAACTTTTTTTCAGACTTGAATTTCCAGAACATATTTTTGAATTCTAGAAATTCTTATCTAGAATGCATTTTTAATTTTGTGTTCCAAATTTTTTTTTTTCCAAAATATATGTTTTGACTTTGAATTATATTTATTAAATTCTGGATTTTCAAATCCAGAGGGTAATTTTGAAATTTCAAAAGATGATGGGGGGCATGTGAACTAATTGAATTGGCTTAAGCAACGGGAACTCATTGACTATATATATTAAAAACAAATGTTTTATTCGGGTATGCGTGTTGAAACAAGATAATGTTTGCATCTTAGTAAATGTGTGAGCCATCATCAAATCCATATATATAGTTTCAACCATCCAAAGAAAATATAAGATTACCTGTTCGACAAAAAACCATCCAAATATAAGATTGCTTCATTCTTTGGGAAAACAACATCAATCAATTCCCAGTACTAAATTAAGGGGAAACATACACAAATCACACATATATATATTATGCCAAAAAGGGGGTAAAACATGTGTGCAAACCTACTCAAACATTGTTCTGTCGAAGAAACAAAACATCTAAAGGGACTATGAATATGAAAGAAACAATAACTCAAGGGAAGTGTTGTTGTTGGTGGAATACATTGGGTAGAATCACCTCTACTTACTCCCCTGCAACCCAAATGACAAAAATTGACTCAGGTGTCTTGGCTCATTTCCACTATATACACAGATTCCCTTCCTACAAAAACAACCTACACCTCTTGTTTTACATCACTATTGCATATAAAAACAGAATCTACTGACAAACCACCTTTGGTATGCGTACAATCAATCTGAGCCAAGGAAAATTTGACCTTCATCAGATCGTTAGGATTCTTAGAAACAAAGTTTCCTGCATGGTAGAGAACCCAGTGTCCATGGTTATCCAAATGTGTTTTGGATACAGCATGTTGGCCATCAGAAGTTGTTAGCTGAAATTTTACAGGTTTTATATCCCAGCCATGAATGTGATCACTCTTACAAACTCGACGACCTAATCTCTTGGAAGATCGGCCAAGCTGGAGTCTGAAGAACACACTGTATGTCCCAGGTGGAAATTGAAAATCAACATCTCCTTCCACTTCAAGCCACCAAATTTGTTGAAGATAAGCAACTGTATGGAATCTGTTATGGACATAAATAGTATAATACATCAAGTTTCATCACCTAGAGCATAGAAAATATGTCATAACTTAAAAAGTAAGAGGGTGGTCATGCAATTTTAAAATGCCAGCAGAAGGTGGCCAAAACATCAAAATTGAGCAGCCACAGGAAAAGCTTGACTAAGAACATCCATGGGACCATGGCTAAACTGATATCGATGTCATGCTAGAAAGCAGAGCAAATTTCGTAATAATTTATAGTTTTGTATTCCTGAAAATGACTTCAGATTGGAGATAAAACCTTTGAAGATAAAAATGAATATTAAAAGAATTTGCCATTTATTTAAAATACGACTCTTGAAAGTTGACATTTAGTAAGTTGTGTATATATAAAAAGATAATGAACAGGTTTGCAATTTTTTAAATAAATATAATAATGAAAATGTAATTGTCCAAGTTATACATGCATAACCAGTTATTCGCAAAGTATCAATGTAAATCATACAAATCTTCAGTTTGGTTCATTTACATAATCAAACTAAACTAATAATTTTATAGCCATTCATTTAGTTAAACAAATAAACTCAAACGAACACTTAACATACCAGGTTCGATTAATTAACGGATAACCAAACTCATTCAGTCCCTTACATTGGAGATTTGGTATTAGATGGTAATAAATCTTAGACAAAATCCTCAAAAGGGAATAAAAATAAAAAACCAGCAAAAGAAATGTTTGTTTTCAACTCATAAAGATGTAAAGACGATAAAACAAAGTCCGAGTAACATCAACATATTTTCACTTACAATTATCTCACCTTGACTCTTCTGTCGAAATGCGACTCCAGTATCTCCGATCATCTATCCCTGTAATCCTCAACGCTTTGGAAGAAATCGCCAAACACAACCCACCAGTCCCCTTATCTAGCCAAATTTCCTGTACCAACATAACATTTTCGGCAAGTAAACACCAAACACTTGAAGAATATATACAAAGGATGTGATGTGAGTATAAACAAGGACAGAGCTAATATGCAGTTGTATGAGTATTTTTGGTATTATAATCCCATTAGAATCGGAGTTTTACCTTAAATAATTCACATGAAAAACGGGTATGCATTAAAGTTCAACATAGGTGAAACTATTAAGTCTGATCTAACACAGAAAATATCTAAAAACTTACCTTGGTGCCATTGTCTACCAAATTAGGCCTGCAGAGTCTAGCATAAATATCCCTCTTCCCCAACTCTTCTGCACTGGCATCCTTCAAAGCTTTCTCCACGATGAACTTATAATTCAAAGGCAACTTCGATTCCCAAATGAAATCAGCCAACGAAGCATCACGAAACGCCTTGTTCAATCGCGCAAGCTTGCAAATATCTGGTGGGTCCAAATACATCAACATCAACGCCACACAGCTCTCGGGTAAATCACCAAGCCTTGGCCTCAAAGGGGTAGCATCTCCATCACAGACACAAGAGGAAAAACTACCACCCATGTTAACACAAACCTAACCAAATTAAACCACTGTGGTTTGCACCCTAATTTTGAAATGCCTTTTTTTTCTCTCCGATTTCACACACCCAGAAAATGAAATGAACTCAAAACTTGATCTTGAACGTGAATCTACCAATTCCACACACCCAGAATCTGAATCGGCCTCAGAACTTGAGTTTGAACCTGAACTTGTCGATCTTCTGAGAAAGGGCTAGAGAAGGAAAAGTGAAGAGAACAGAAATTGGAGTCAAATTCATGAGATTTTGAAGAAAAGTGAGAGGCCAAGACGAGATCTTGGGTGTCTCTTTCTTTGGGAATTTTTTAGGATCAAGACTTTTACAACGCGGGGTCGGGGAGTGCTAAGTGTGGTGAAAAGGAGATCTGGTACGGAAACGACATGGATGGACCAAAGTAATCGGCAAAGCGTTTTGCAGCTAAACTTGATGGCTGTGAATCTTAAGACACATGAAGTGTGAGTTGTGATGATCGGAATACGAGGTTGATGTTTCTTATCCAGCACTAAGGATTATGCCGGACTGCTTCTGAGTTGTCATTTGTGTCAGCTTGTGAGCTGAAGTCACTCACTCCCAACCTTTTTAAATCTCAAATCTTGTGCATGGTAGGGACGATGGATGAAGATACATAAACGAATTAAATGTCTTCGGTTGATTGAGTCATGAGAAAAAATGGAAAATGAATCATAAAAATCTTAAATGAATAATAAATAATTGTTAAGTTAATTAGTTGATAAGTTTCTAATCAATTTTAGTTACTTTTAATTAAGTTTTTTATCAATATATCTTATGTGTCTCTCGAAAATTAAATAAACAGTTTAATTAAGTTTTATTAAAGTGTCTTGTAAATTTAGGTATTTTTTATTAAATCTCGGTTAAAACAATTTATTTTGTTGATTATTTAAAAAAATTATCTTTTTTAATTCACTTTTTATAATGAATTAAGGTGATGTGTCACTTGGATTTTGCATTCTTGCAATATCATTAACTTAGACAACATCAAAAATAAAATTTTAATATTTACTAAATGATGTGCTTTCACATGAATGGTTGGCTTGATTTTTTTAGTATTTAATTTAACAAAATTAAAATGATATATTTTTTATACAGATAATAAGGTTTCTATAAATTTGTTTGTATTGATATCAAAGATGATAATGTCATTTGAACTCATAGAAAAATAAAAAGTTAGGAACTCAACTGAAAAATATAAAAATTTTAATTTTATATATTTAATTAAAAATATTAAATAGAATTCAGTTAAAAATATCTAATTTTATTATAGATTTAAAACTTAATTATGTAGTTTTTTTTATTTTTTATGTAAAAACATATAAATAATATAAAAGTCACACGTTAATTCTAATATTAACAAAACAAAATGAAAAGAACTCAACTGAAAGAAAAAAAAAATACTTAATTAAATAAAAATTTGTAATAAAAACTCAATTAAAAACATCTAAATTTATGAAAGATTTAAAATTTAATTAAGTAATGATTATTTTAAGTTATCTGTTTTAAAACAAAATGAAAAAAACTGAATTGAAAAAATATAATTTTTTAATACTTAATTAAATAAAGATTTGAAATAAAAACTCAATTAAAAACATCTAAATTTATGAAAGATTTAAAATTTAATTAAAGAATGATTATTTTAAGTTATCTATTTTATTTGTATTATATGAAGGGGAGATATAATAAAATACTATTCATATATTTTTTAAATTATTTCTTATTTATTTTTATTTATTATATAATTGAACATTCAATTTTATGTCTAACTTATTTTTTTCAACTTATTTCTTCTTTATTTTATTTTTTTTATTTCTCTACTTATAAACAAATACATCCTAAATTTGGCAGTTGTACATGCTTTAATCGTTTTACTACTAATTTAAAAAAAAAAAGGTCCATGTTAATAAGATAATAGTAATACTACTTTAATTCGTTTAATTATTTTAATATTCTAAAATATAATAAATTTTACCTATATTTTACCTATATTCGTTTAATCCTGTATTCTGAACTTTTCATTATTATGGAAAATAGATCTTCTTACGCTATGTCCATTTAAGAATAACCACTTTAATAAAATCATCATAATGATTAATGAATAAGACAAATTTGAGTTTGGGAACACACGAGTTTGACTAAAACTAATAGAGATTTCATAAGCTAATCTAATTAATATATAGACAGCAATGATTGAGTTAATAATCAAATAATTCACGAGTAATGTTACATTATACAAACAAAAGTATATTAAATAAAAAGTAAAATATTTAATGTCTACAATGTATTTAATGCGTACAAAAAAAATTTGAATAAGATAAATAAGAATTATTTAAAAGAAAATGAAAAATCATTTGAATTTTATGTTCAATTGGATTGAATTGCGTTCTTGGATAAAATCATATTTCCAATGTTAAGTGTTAAAAATCAATTAAGGTTAAATTAAATTAAGTTAGCTTGTGTACTGAAGATGTTTCAATAGTTATATGAATATTTATTTTAAAACTTCTATCAATTAAAAATTCATTAACTATTATTTGTTTGTTTTTTTATATATTGTAAAAATATTTTTAACTTGTAGTTTCATGAGATGTTTGATGTTATATTAATTTATTTTAATAATAGTATTTTTAACATAAATAATTTAACGTATATTCTTAGGTTTTTGGATTTTTGTTGTTTAAAAATATTTGTATTTTTATCATTGTTAATGAATGAAATATCAAAAATTTGAAAGTGAAATAAAACATAAAACTAAGTCAAATAAATAAGATTTAATAAAATATTATAAATAATGATCTAAAAAGAGTTAATAATTGATGATAGTAAAATAGATTAAAAATAGGTTCTTAAGTAAAATAATATATTTATATTTAATGTTGGAGATCCCATATAAATAAGAACTTTCCATACTATATAAGTGAGTGCAAACCTTACCTTATAAGTCAGTTTTATAAAATTGAGTTAGATTTAAAGTATACTTTTTAATATTTACACCTTTTAAGTAAATATGTGTTTTTTAACTTGAATATTAATTAGTCTAGTTCCTTGATATTTGATACTTAGATTTTCAACAATTTATTTTTGTCAACTAGTTATTTTCAAAAATTCTTAACAATTTTATCATTCTTTTTAATATTATTTGGTGTTAGAATCTAATATTTTATATTAGCTTAATTTATATATAAGATTCTTTATATTAGGAATGAGCTTTGTTCTTTTAAGGTGGAGAGAGTTGTGTTTTTGAGAAATCAAGTTTGAACAATTCAAAAATTGTTTGTTGAGTTATTAGTAAAGATCAACGAGAGATTCACTTATATAAAATTTTCTAACGCTCAAATAAGTAAAAGTTTAGAAAATATGAAATATATGAGTATAAAGTGAGTGAATACTCCTTGTGAAATCAATATCTATTTATAGGTTTTTGGACCCTTACTTGAATATCAGTTATATACCTAAGTTAACGATATATTCGATTTGTTATATATATAGAATAATTTTGATCCAACATAGGACAACAAATAACTTTGATTCGATGTGTTTCGATTTTATACATCAAGTTACTTTGATTTGATGTGGTTACATCGAATAACTTTGATGTGATGGGTTTAACTATATACACTGCATAACTTTGATTTATGTGTTTAACTATATAAACTAGATAAAATTTGATGTGTGTAATTATATACATAGGATAAATTTGATCTGATTTGTTTAAATATGTACATAAATAACTTTGATTCGATGTCTTTAACTAAATATATTGAATAACTTTAATCCCATGTGTTTAACTATGTACTTGAGATAACTTTGATCCAATGAAATAGAAATAATTCTTCATAAAATAAAAATTATTTTATATAAGAATATGTCTCATTAAAACTTGTCGGCAAAACCCTTGTTAGATAGAAAAAATGAGCTAAGGAAAACAAGTACATTATCCTACTATAATGCTTTTTTTTCACAATTTTAACTATAATACATTGTCAAATGTGTTGCATTCCAAGTCTTTAGCATGAGATTATTATCTAAATTTTTCAAGCTTGTATGCTTCATTTTGGAGGAAAGTCATTATTCAGTAAGAGTCACCCCTGTTACAATTAGAGGCCTTAAACAAGAGGGGGTGAATTGTTTTTTAAAGATTTCCGCAAGGATTGAAGGTAAAGTGAAAAACTATGAAGAATCAATCAAATTAAAAATCTTTTCAATCAATAGAAAACTGTTTTTAAGTTTAATTCCAGAAAATCAACTTGTTGTTTTCACGAAACAATCGGTTCTTTATACTAGCAAATTTGAAAAGCAATGTTAAAACAGTTTAATGAGTGTAGGATAGAGAAATTCACACAAGATGTTTATACTGGTTCACTCTTAATCAAGAGCTACATTCAGTACTCAGCTAACCATTGAGAATTCACTATGTAATCAAACCTAGATTACAAAACACACACCAAAAGTGATGATCTTGAACCCCTCAAGAAAACACACCACTTTTGGCAAACCACACAGTTTCAAGAAACACCTTCCGAACTACACCACACAAGAACACACAGAAATACAGTGTTCAAGGAAGAAGAGGAACAAAATACACCTGGATAAATCAAAGCTTAAAGTTCAGAAGTACAAGACTCAATCTTATTCCACACTTGATATGATCCAAAAGCTTTTTGAAATCTTGAAAACTATTTTTGATTGATCTCTCTTTCTTAGTTAATGCATAAGAGCATAAAACAACCTTTTTCTACTCCAATCAAATGGCTAAAACAGTTAAATCAAAAACCAAAATCTATTGGAATCATTTAAAACAGATTACAACCTCTTAACAAAATTTTGTTAAGGTTTTCAGAAAAACAACCAGTTGATTTATCGAACTCCATCGAGACAGAGATAGCCGCAGGGGTAATTCACGCGAAGACCGCCCATCAAGTTTAGGAAGATCTCCGCGACCATGCCTGCTATTTTTCAAATTTAGAAGGCAATAACAACTATGTCCCAAGGTACGATGTCAGTGGCTTCATACTACATCAAACTCAAAGCGTTGTGGGATGAACTCCAACTATATCGTTCACCCATAGTTTGTAATCAAGAGCACCAAATCCAAAAAGAAGAAGATAAACTGATGCAATTCCTCATGGAGTTAAATGATTCGTTCAAAAAAATCAGGTCCAATATTCTCATCATGAATCCTCTAACAAATGTTCGACAAGCGTACATAATTGCTTGCAATAATTTTATATAATTTGATAATCATTATTTTCTTAAATATTAAGGAAATATCAAATTATACGCAATTATTGTATGTTATTATACGCAATTATACACAATTAATTTGATAATAATTATTTCCTTAATAGAAAAAAATATTGATCAACACATTGACAAGCAAAGCCAAAACAAAGCTAAGCTTTTCCAAGCCATTTTAAAAACCACTAAGTGTCAAACAACAGGTTGAATCGACATTTGAACAGATTGAAATTTCACACCCTTTTAGACAACCCATCTTTTCCAAAAGATTAAGATTCAAATGAACTTGGATCATCTTAAGGAGTGAATTAACATTTCAAAGACTATTAGACAACACACACAACTAGCAGCAAGGTCTTCAAGCTTTCCACTTGGATTTGGAGACATCAAAACACCTTGTTCAACAATCTCCCCTGTTTGATGAAGACAAATCTCTGGTTTGCTTGTGTTGTAGTTTTTGAACTTGAAAGATCCTGCAAAACAGAATTGTATAGCATACAAGACAAGTATACCAGCAGGATATAAACCAGTTTCATAAGGCACATGATGACTTTTTATGGCAAGTGCACCGCGTTTGTCAAAAGTAATAATTGTCCATAAGGACGGATATCGATCCCACAAGGAACAATGAATTATCGAGTACAATAATCGCTAAATATAAAAACAGAACAATTAAAAGAGTTTTGAATTAATTGTGTTGGCACTGATCAATAAGAAAAC
>Ga0123342_1006547_pt1 | contig 16072 bp, 5 predicted proteins | sample Turbeawhitnodule_FD_89960 | JGI IMG/M metagenome (GOLD analysis project Ga0123342, IMG submission 89960) | Root nodule microbial communities of legume samples collected from Mexico - Turtle bean Mexico white nodule | ecosystem: Host-associated > Plants > Roots > Nodule | place: Mexico: Nepantla... | reverse complement strand
TAATATATTTTAATGCAAGAAATTCATTCTATCAGATGATTAAAAAAATATTTAAATGTATTCTTTATTAAAAAAAATAAAAATAAAAAAAAAAAAAATAAATTTGATTTTATGTAGAGAGTAGAAATAAAAAAAAAAAGAGGGGGGGGGGGGGGGGGGGGGGTTGAATTCTTAGTGCAAGATTTCCGAAAACTTTGAAGGCTTAATGAAAGTCACAAGCAAAATCAAAGATACAGAACAAGATCAACCAAAATCAAATATGTTTTTAACTTGATTCTAGAAAATCAATAAGTTGTTTCTTCGATTCAACCAATTTTTTTTATCAGTAGTATATAAAAACCAGATTTAAATGAGATAAGGGGAAAAGAAACCAACACAACAGGTTTATACTGGTTCACTCTTAACTAAGAGTTACATGTAGTCCCCAGAAACCACTGGGTATTCCACTAAGTAATTAACCACATATTACAAACCACACACACCAAAGAAGTGATCTTGAACATCACAAGAACACACATTTCCTTTGGCAATTACAACACACCACAGATCATAACACCTTCTAACTCTGTGCAACACAGTTCTTTACATAAATACAAAGATTAAAAGAAGAGGAAAGAGTACACTTAGATCAATTCACAGAATTGAAAAATGACTTAACATACAATAGTCATATTCCTCTTGAATAAAAGACCAAAGCCTTAAGCAATCTTGGAAAACTGATTTAAAAAATGCAATTTGAATCTCTTGTAAATTGTATTTCAACTAGGAGTATAAAACCCTTTTTATAGACTCTAAGTAGTTGTTAAATTCGTTAAAAACAAAAGACAAAGTAGTTTGAAAACCAACCAAAACAGATTTAACAAACTTAACAAAACTTTGTCAGGAAATTTCAAAAATCAATCGGTTGATTTATCGAAACAAACGATTGAATTGGTTTGACAGCAAAGTCAACCAAAGTCAAATTGTTTCAAACTCTTTCAAAAGCTTCTAAGAGTAAAACAACTAATTAAAATGATAAAACAACTGTTTTTTTTTTCACTTTTCTTTGAAAACATATATTTTTAAAAGGTTTCAAGATTAAATGGCCTTGGATCAATTCTTAAAGTGGATTACAAATTCAAACACTACAAAATACTCTACTAACCAAGAAGCAACAGGACTTCACACAATTCTTCAAGATTTGGCGTCATCAAAGCCTTTGTTAAACAATTCTTTCTATGAATGGTGATTACTCGTGCTTGTAGACTACTTAAGTCATCAGAGAGTCATGTAGGTGATAAAGGTAATTTGAGTATCATGAAAAAATATGATCCCAATGTAGGAATGTGAGTGTGCGTGTGTTTGCATTTGTCAAAGAAGTTTGATTGCATGATGTATTAAAGTGATTTGATCTGAACATTGGACACATTTTTATGATGATAATACAGTAAGATAATTTTGTCTGTTATTTCTAAATAGTTGCTTAATTTTAAATCATAATTAATGTCTAAATGTATGAAACTTTTTGGAGATTTTATATGTTTAAAATTTGTGCAAAATATGTATGTTGAGAATTATGAATTGCGTGTGATTTGAATAAGATGAACTACGGGTTTTTAGTCATGTTAAAGTTTAGTGGCGAGATATGTTGGAATTAAAGATTGCAATGAGTTGTATTTGATGCATCCAAACTCTCATGAAGATTGAAGTTGTTTATATCATGAAGAATGAAGACTATGTTTGTCTTAACATGTGTATAAATTTAATTTTGACATAATTGGTTTGTACTTATTTCTTCCCAAACTTAATTGATCCAAGAAAACTTTAAAAACTATTTTTAAACTCTTTAGAACTTGTTGATTATGTTAAGAGAATTTTAATGGTTGAATTGGTACTTTAATATGTTAAAATGTTTTTTATTGAAGTCTTTAAAGACTAAAGTGAATATTTTAACTGGTTGATTTATTGAATCAATTGGTTAAAATCACTTAATATTTTTTTAGGTTCGAAAAAGGTTTTTCTATTAGGTGTAACTTGTTCTAAAAAATTTGAAATACTTTAGTTTTCAAAAAGATGTAGTTTTAATAGATTGAAAACTTGATTTAGTCCATTGTTTTCACTCTTAGTGAAATCAACAAATTAAAATAAAGTTTTAATCGGTTAAAACTGATAGTTACAATTATAATTATTTTTTTTAGTATAAATATGTATTTCGGAACTTTGAATTATTAACGAAAAATAGATAGATTTTTAATTCTTTTGAGAGAAAGAAAATGGTTACAAATCGAGCCTTTGAATCCTGGAGTAAATATTTGTATTCTTGGATCTCTTTTGTATTGGTGAAGATCTTATTTTGAGTTTTTCCAGAACCTAGACGTTTTTGCAGTAAAACTTAGGTGTATTTTTTCTAATTTTGAATATTTCTTGTACTGTTGTGTAAAATTAGATAGGGTTTCTAATTTCAGTACAATGTGAGTTGTGACTCTAGAACACTCTTGTAGGGTTCAAGAGGTGTGTTCTTGGTTGTCTTGTATTGTAAGATAATGTGATTTAGTGGAATCTTAGTTGATGTGGCTGAGAAACTGGATGTAGCTCTTGAGGAAGAGTGAACTAGTATAAAACTTTTTATGTGATTTTCCTTCTATCTCTCTTTTACGTTCTATACTATGATCTTGATTTCATTCTCGGGTTCTTGCAAAATTAACTAGTTGATATTTTGATAGAAAATTTTATTTGATTGATTTTGCAAGTTTCAATAAATTAATTGACATCTTTAATTGGTTAATTGATCTTCTACAAATATTTTAATAGAATATTTTTTAAAGAACTTCTAAACCATTTTTTCGAGAAAATTTGTAAGAGTTCAATTCACCCCGTCTTGAACTCGACCTATCTTCTAACAAGAGAGAGTTCCACACTTATTTCTTTTCATGCAATTGATGGGAGTGAGGCTAATTTACTTTGAGTACAACCAAGGATATGCTTTTCCATGGAATGTTGGAGTGATTATAGGGTGTGGGATATACAAGAAATCCTTGTCATTTTGGACCAAATTTTTTAGTTATGTATGAGTTATGTGAGGCTTACCATATTTCTTTTAATATGGGTAGGGGCGGAAGTATTCGTCATATGCTTAACATTAAGATTTTTGATAGTTAGATAAGATGTTTAGACATGAGGAGAAAGTTTTATTCTTTAATGGGGCATAATAGGAGGGGTATCCCATCTACCTTTATGGTAGAGAGAATCAAAGGGGTTGAGGTCATTGATAAGTTTAACCAAGCCAACCTTTCTTCAAAAGAGTTAGAGATTTTCGAGAACCTTGAGAGAGATTGCTACCCTCTATAACTAGACATTTATCTTTATTGTTGAGGGAAGAGATTTGCTCTGGTAGGACTAGATATTTGTCCATATGTATTTTGATTTTAGTCCTTTTATTTTGCTTCCTATATTTTAGGAGCATGCTTTCCTTCACTTTATTTTGAGAAACTCTTGTATTTTGTATAACTCTTTATACCCACATATATATGATGCAAATTATTTCCTTTAAATTTATTGTGCAATTTTGTTTTCTTTAAAAAAAGTTAACAAACGATGTATGTTAATTTTGATTAAATTTTGTAATATACATAAGTGTTTTTTAAGTTTTATGTATTGTCGAAATAAAAGTCACAATCGTAGTAATAGTCCATATAATTGAAGGTCATACATGTTGGAATTGAAGAACAAAAGTCAAACCTCAAGCAAAGTTTTTTTGATCATTATGTTTAGATGTATTGATGTCATAGATGTATTGTGTGTTATATCTTTCATTTCATGCATTTGAGAGTCTTACACACAAGGTAATCCCAAGAGTTTCAATTTAGAACACAACCAATCTTAAAATTAACCAAGGACTTGTTTTTTGAAAGGTTAAAAACATGTGAAAAAGGTTTTGAGTTTGTTTTAATCGATTAAAATTTTATGTAATTGATTAATTTTTTCTTGATATGTTCCAAAACAGGACAATCAATAATATGCTTTGTTAACTGATTAAAAAAAAAAGAAAAAAAATTGTGTTTAAAAAAATAATTGATTAGCTTCTTTAATAATCAATTAACTTTTTTAAAGTTGTTTTATGAAATAAATGAAAAGCTAAAATAATCGATTAACAAGTGGAATAACTGATTAAATCAGAGAGTATTTCAACTTATTTTCCAATTTTATTGAGAATATCAATTACCAACTTAAGATAATCAATTAAATGCATATAAAATAATATTTAATCAATGTTCTCAACATTCTATAAATAGAATATTTGATTCACTCTTATATATTTGATAATACTTTGAAAATTGAATTCACAAATGTTTATAGAGATTATATGAGTTGTTAAATAGTGCTTTCAAGTGTTCCAATAATTGTTTAAATTTTTTTGTGTTGTGCTACTAAATTCTCTTGTGTTGCTTCTTTTATATTATTTTCTAGTAACATATTTCTTTTTCTGAGTTATTGAGTTTTTTCGATTTATATGTTCTTGAATGTTATTTGGTTGATTTCCTCTTGGTGTGATCCAAAGGTAAGACATCCTCTTGATTGTATTCAGGAGTTGATCTTGTGTTGTTTTTTTGTCTTGTGTATATTTTCCTTATGTTGTGTGTTTGTATACACATATGTGAACACAATAAAAACACAAAAAAGAAAGGTTGAATTTTGTTTATTTTTTTAAACTTTTGAGCACTTTTCTCAAATATTGTCTGAATGAGAATATTTAGACGATAATTTTATAAATTAATTAATTAGTTAATGCCAGTTGTGTCTGATGTAGTGTATCAGAAAAAGTAATTTAACTTGACAAAATTTCTTATCTAAAATAATTTTGGTTGTAGGTAATATTTAAGTGACTCTCTTTCTTTTTTTAGTGCAGAAAAAGATAATATGCAAAATAAAGAGATAGAGAAAGAAAGAATACACATTGTAATTTTTATAATAGTTCGTCTTATCAAGCAAACTATGTCTAGTTCTCAATCAACTGATTGAGTTATACTAAGCATATTATTACTGCTAAGTACAAGGTGAGTATTCTTGACACAAGCCACATTTGACTTAATTAAGTATTCTTTAGGCTCGTAGCTACCTCTTGCGTATTCTTTGCCAAATAGCCACTCCTAGCTAAGATGAAAAAGTTAGATGGTGAGCAATTGATCACGTTGAAGCCCTCTGAAGATGATAATAGTATGAAGACATATGTAGAATTTAATCACTCTTTCTCTCTTAGTTAGTTGATTGAACACACTTAGTGTTCTTCTACGAAGTTTTAGATAAGCACAAAAACTTAAGCAGTGTTTAAACATTATACAACGTGGTTTGTCTCTTTCTTCTTCTCATTTGGTTGCTTTATATAGGCTTTGAAGAAAGTGACTGTTGTGAATTGATTTTTCCCATTGAATCAACTTCAATTCTTTTATGTGTGCGTATTTTTTTATGAGTTTGCTTGATTGTAATGCATTAAATGCACTTTGTATAGCATTATATGCTCTTTTATTGTTTACATAGTCTTCCCAACAACTAGATCAGGTTATCTTCCTTGGATAGTGTGTCTTGGCTTGATTTTGCCTACTTCCATATAACCATATGATGTACATATCCTTTTTAAACTTGTCAAGAGTTCTTTTCATATTGACTTTAGCTTATGTTTTTAGCATACCTCTTTGGAAAATGAACATTTCCTACAACATAAATAAGCATATAGATATATATTGAAGTACGGGGTTAGCTTATGTGCAAATCATATAATGTTTTATGGGTGTTTTTTTTTATTTTTTATAAAAGCTTTCATGTTAGACATCATTATGCAACTTGACATCTCAGCTAGGTTGACACCTCAAATAACAACAATCATTTGCCATCACATGAAAAAAGTATTATTAAAAAGAAAAAGAAAAAGAAAAAACAAAAAAAAAAAATATGGGAGGACTAGACCAAAACTCATATGTTAACAAAAATGATACATAGGTAGACTATACCTATTCATAAAAAATTCTAAGAACAAACTAGATGGAAGCCTATTATACCAACGAAATGATTCTCTATGAATAAATCCTAAATTAGCCAACTTATCAGCACACGCATTCCCTTCACGAAAAATATGAGTAACCCTAAACTTGATTTTCTCACAGTAATTAAGACAAGTATTCCACCAATTACGAATTATCCATGGAACATTAGTCATAGTAGTAAACACAACACAAACCAAGGCAAAATCACATTCAAACCATACATTAGTAAGCCCGATCTTTTGAGTTTCTTCCATAGCATGTATAACTCCATAAAACTCAACAACCATAGCAGTCTGAACTTCAAGAAACGTAGAGAAAGCACCAATAAACTCCCCCATACTCCCATGAAAAATACCTCCACAAGTAGCAAGACCAGGATATCCCCTAGAAGCCTCATCAGTGTTAATTTTAACACAACCTGGTGAAGGAAACTCCCATCTAACAAGAAGAGGATGAAGAAATTTACTAGTACGAGTATCAATACCAAAAAACTTAATCACATTGAAATCCAACATATCATTCTTCATTGAAGCTTGAGACGAATTTCCCACTAGACAAGTTAAATCTTTAATTATCGAAATAGCCCTAGAAACATCAATCTTATTCTGAAATCTAGCATAATTCCTCATACGCCATATAATCCAAATAGAAAAAGTTATCACAACAAGCTTAATCAATTTGACCAAAGGACTACCATCACTCTTAATAAAAGAAAGAAGATCATCCTTATTAGAAAAATGAGAAGTAAGAAAAATTTGTCGAACCCAACTCCAAATATAATGTTTTATGGGTGTTTTCATTTGATCTTATATACACCTTATCTTACTTATAAAAAGATAATAGAATGTTGTATCGTCTATCAGACAAAACACTTGTATCTTACCAAATCTGTTATTTTCACAAAGCTATCATCTTACAAACAAAGTTTGACCATATTTTATACTTAACTATTTTTAGCACTTAGTCAAAATCCTAGGGTGTTGGATTTTTTTCTTAACAACATATATACATAGTGAATTTCAGTTATAGAATAACTAAAACTAAATGTAGGATTAGTTGTTGTGATATAAATTAGTATAATTTTTTGTATGTTCTTTCTCTTTCTTTATCTCTTTTATATTGATTTTGCTAATTTTATCAATCTTGATCCTTGAATTAATTGTATTTAGTTTTCAAATAAGAACAGTTCCTCAAAGCACTACAAAATGGTCAATCTTTTCAAAACCAAACCAATTCAAAACCAGTTACTTCTACTTGGTTATTTCCTTTTCATTTTTTAGCATCCTTAATTTAAACAAAATAATAAATACAATTCCTAAATTATCAAATGTAAAATTAAGAAAATAAAACAAAATTGTGTTATAAGCACGAATTTATAATCAAAATTACCTAAAGTTGTGCTTACAAGCACCATTTCATTTCATTCTAATTTTTTTTTCAAAACTCTAAATTCATGTTATGCATGTCTTCTCTTCAAATATTAAAAAAATTATAAACCTAAAGTTATATATGCGTGCATGATTTCTACATGTACACTTAAAATAAAATAAGACAAACAATGTAGCACGATTTTTTAATACAAAATTAAAGTCAATGTTTAGAAGTAGGACGTTTCCATGAAGTCGTGCTTCCGAGTAAAAATGTTGGCAACTGAATCCGTTCAAAAGCTGAAAGAGGATGTGAGAGGTAAAAAATGAGTTATAATTATATTCCAGTAATGGACAATGGTGTGTAAAGGCTTTATGCTTGGGACATTAGTTAATGCTGATAGGAACAAATTAACACGAGTTGGAGTAATGTTGCATATACTCACACGTAACATAAATGACATTTATAAAGTTTCTTCAATTAAAGTGATGAAGAGAAAGAAATATTGATGCAGAAAATATTAAAAACTTGAACAAGTGAATGGTGTATGCAAGTAACACAACTCATGCAATCTCTCTCTTTTACACAGTTGTTTTGGATGCATTCACCGGTGTTCTGTCAAACAGAGACTATTTGCTGGTTGTTTCTTTATATAAAGTGTTGCTTCCTGGAACTGATCTTGGAACAAAATCTAACCTCTTCCTAATTTACAGTTTAAATCAATATTGTAACGATTGAACCAGATTGATCATCTGCTACACGTTAGAACAAATAGAAGTGATAAGATTAGAAAAGAACGATACCAATAAATTGGACATTAAATAACTAAATATCTTAAAATGCAGAAAAATGCAAAAACGAATGTGCTTGTTTCCTAAAAAGCATCTGGCTAATATTGAACACAATTCTCTACACACCAAAGCAGAAACATTAAAGTTTGATGCTCTTTAAACAATCATATTCATGTTGTGAGGTAAATCTCTACATGGTATAAACAAGGCATGTGTTTTCAAGAAAAACTACAGAGACTGACTTTTACTACACACTCAAGCAGAACAACATCCAGCTTTCTTCATTGCTGATACATCATCACGGGAACCAACATTAATTGTTTGCCCTTTTGGTAAAGCAGCTGGATCGTCTCCAATCTCAAGGGCCTTCTTGCTTACAACATGATAGATCTGGGTCAGCACTTCTGTGAAGGCATTTTCAACGTTCAATGATTCCAGGGCAGATGTTTCCATAAAAAAAGTACTCTCTCGCTCGGCGAAACTTGTAGCATCTTCGGTGGAAACTGCTCGCAGATGACGCAGGTCTGCTTTGTTCCCTACAAGCATCACCACAATGTTGGCATCTGTGTGATCTCTCAGCTCTTTTAGCCATCTCTCCACATTTTCAAAAGTAACATGACGCGTAACATCATATACTAGTAAAGCACCAACAGCTCCACGATAATATGCACTTGTAATTGCTCGGTACCTTCAGTATACAGAAAAATAACTAAAAAGGTTAATAAAATACAAAAAACGGTAGATCATTATTTACACGGAATCTAGAATTAGGAGATGTTACTACAGACGATTCTTGTTAGGATTTCCAAATCGACATGAGTATAAAGACACTAGCTTGCTTGCATATAAACACGGTTTCATAAAGTGACACGCACAACATTCTGGCAATTGATTATAGTATTAGGAAGCGAAATGATAATGAATGATTAATGTAGTTCACCTACAAAGTAAGACTAGCTTTAGATTTTTCAATTTCATTATATCTATAACTTTGTGTGCAATTCCTTTTAAGTTATCCTTCTTCAAGCATTATGTTTCTCTCTCTGCTTATATTTCTTGTCTCCAGGCCAAGAAAACTAGGATCAGTGTCCTTAGGAAGATAGCAGTTTTGTTAGAAACAAAACTGTAATGTCTCATATAGAGTCATGTGATTTTCAACTAGGTTGTGCTGAAGCAGACTAGAAAAGAGCTCACCCAAAAAATAACGTCTTTCTAGTTTCTCCATCAGCCCTCACTTCCTCTAACCTAAAAAGAAACTAGACAGCCACCACCACCTCTTCACCCAACCATTTTGCCTCGATGGAAGTTGAGAACAACTGCTGTTTGGTGATGGCAGCACAGGTTGAAGAGCTGGTCCAGCTATGACTTAAACAGAGGAGTGGCTGCAAAGCCCACAAATTTTCCAGCAACATTATTATGCGTGGTTGACTACTATATTATTTTATTTTTACATTCCAAAAACTGCTTACAGTTTTAAAACAAGATTGCTAAGACAGGTGACGAAGGGGGCGCAAGCTATAACAGAGTATGGAATTGATGGAAGGGTTAAACAAGATGAAAATAGAAGAAACATTGAGAAAACATTCCTCTGCGGTTTTTTTAAAACGCTTAATTTTGGATACCACTTTCTAAAAAACTAATAGGTTTTGGATGACAAATTGATTGTTGAGTAATGTAAAATTATTTCAAGAAACAACTTTTTTAAAACCAAAAAGTGAGAAGACAATCAACCAGGCCTCAAGTCCTGCCTACAGTTTCCACTAAATTACTGTTCCATTAGAAGGAAACCAATTTGAGGAGCTGCTCAATGGCTACTTCTGTTGCGACTATAACTATTCATTTGCTATCAAAATTACTGCATTGACTTTCCTTTCAGCCATCAAATTACCAAAAATTCAAGCATTCATCATAATAGTACTGGTCCAGTTGTTTTAATTTCTTTCATCATTCATTGGTTAATATAATTCCCCAACCAAATTACCAGTATCTAACCAACAGCTATAACCATAACATTAGCATAACACATTAATCTTAAGTGGTAGGAAAGAAAATCTTCACATCTTAGCAGTGACACATCACACCTTTTAATTTTCTTTCCCACACTTTCTCATACGTTCAACCTATAAATGCATTTCTTATATATATTTTCCTTTAGTCCCAAACAAAGAATAGGTAGTTCCACAAATAGCAGGTAGCTAAGATAGACTAAGATGTTGAAGTTACAAAAGAAGCCTGAGTTCCAATTTTGTTTCGCAAAGAACAACAGAAGGGAACAAATTCTCTTCTGTCCATTTTGAAACAAAAAATAAATAAATCACACACTTCAATTTGAAAATTATGTATGATTTCTGGATGCACAAGATAGTTTAGAAAAACACACGCATTCAAATAAAGGATTCATGCGGACATTTGGCACCAACTGATGTGCTAGCTAAAGATAATATACAACAATTCTACTAAAATTGAAAACAGATTGAACCCGACTTTAACTACCAGTCTACTTAAAGGGGTCTAAATAGGTTCCAATGGCAAGAAAAGTCTGCTAACCTGATATACCGAGTTACAACACTTTCCTCCAAATTCCGGTTTCATTAGTCGAAACCAATTCATGTTCACCTAAAGCTGCCCACCATCCAAGTCCCCACATAACCCTAATCAGTTAGTCAGAAACATATCATATCAACTTTCTTTCTCGCTATCTTATCATTAAAAACTACAGACATAGGTAACCATCATGGTATCTAGCCATACAATGCATTATCTTCATAATTCTTTCATTACTCAGTAAATATGTTTCTCACAAGTAGCCAGCAACTCCATCTTTTTAAAGAAGCAACGAGGATGAAAACACAACATCGTAATGTTGGCACATCAAACTCAACCTTAAAGCTCACCAAAAGTAACAGCTAAAAAACAAAACAATCCAGCTCATTTTACCAAGAAGCTCAAAGCAAAATGCCACGATTTTATGATTCATTGAAAACAAAAAGACGCACGCCCAATAATAACATTAGAACACGTCCAATACAACGACTTCCGTTAAAAATAACACATAAACATGATAAAAGCTTCCAATTTTACTACATCCTCAATCTGATTACATCATCAACACAAAAGGGTGCAAGAAAAAAACAATAACGTAAAGCCTCAAACGACCACATAAAGCCTACATGCCCACTTTCATTCCTCCAGCCCAAAATGCAAACAATCAAATCACAACCATTAAATTCACACACCCACATATAAATAAAGAGAATAAAAATAAAAATAATTAAGAGGGGGAGAAAGAGAATAAAATAGCGTTTGTGTGTTACCTTTCTTGGCCAGCAGTGTCCCAAATCTGAGCCTTGACAACCTTATCATCGACGCGAATGCTTCTGGTGGCGAACTCAACGCCAATGGTGGACTTGGATTCGAGGCTGAACTCGTTTCGCGTGAAGCGAGAAAGAAGGTTTGATTTGCCGACGCCGGAGTCACCGATGAGGACCACCTTGAACAAGTAATCGTAATCGTCGTCGGCTCTGTACGCCCCCATTTATCGTTCCTCCTCTTTTGTTGTGTATGTTTGGATTTGGAGAGAGGTAAAAGAGAAGAGAGAGAGAGAAAGAGAAAATCAAATGCGGTGGGGTGAATGGAAGAAAAAGAGAAGCATGCTTTGTTGGAATTGGAATTGAAAAGAAAAAACCCAGATTTAGAAGTAGGGTAAAATGAAGGGGAACTTCACTTTTGTAACTGTTAACCGTTAACAAATCAACGAGTTCCATAAAAGAATACAATGTGTTACACCCATGCCTCCAAAATTAAGTAAATAGCAATGAAAATGCAAGTAGTACTTTGTCTTTTCCAAAACAATATTTTGTTTGGTGTTGATTCCCAAACATTATTGAGAACTGAAAAGGCAACTAATTCATCATCTTTGGTTTTATTTAAATCAGACTTTTTCATGAAAATTTTGGGTTGTTTCTTCCTAGCTTCTCCTCACATTTTCATAGTTAAGAAAAAAAAATCATTTTGTCTTTTAAAAAATACATTGTAAAATATAGAATATTTCTTAATTCTTTAAAAAAAATTATGAATTATAGAATTCAAAAAATATTTTTTATCTAAAAATATATTTTAAATTGTATAATTTAAAAAGTATTTCTGAAATCAAAATTACCTTCACAATCTATAATATATATTATAGTAAGAGGTCTTACAAATTTTATAATTAGATATAAAAAAAATAAAATAAAAAATAAACGAATTGAAAACGTAAAAAAATACAAAATTTATCTTAACCATCAATATTTAACAACAAGTATCAATCTTCACATATTACCACAAAATCCAAGACCATTTGAAATTTGAAAATAACTAAGAAGTTACTCTCGACCAAAATAAAAATCTATCATATATTCATAAGGACAAGTTTAAAATTTAAAAAATATGGAGGTGTAGGAAAATGTTACGGAGCTGCACGGAGAATTTGGCAAATTTGAGAGGAAGTAAAACTTTTTACTCTTCTAATTCATACTGATTTTTTCTTCAATTTAATAACTATGGTAAGAGTCACTTTATTTGAGTTTAGATAATAAAATTTAAATTCAATAGAGAATAAAAATATCTTTTAAAATAAATAAAAAATAAATTTAAAATATTTTAGTCTTTATTTATTATAAAATTTATTTTTCTAAATAAGTAAATCTTGTACATTTTTTCTAAGTTTTTTAAGTAACTAAATGTTACTTTTAAAGTCAGAGAAGTCTGTAATATTTTAGTTATGGACTGGTTATTTTTCTAAATTGTGTAGAAAAGTATGTAATATTTTCCAATTTTAAGGATATTTTGAATTCATTTACCAACTTAATAAGGTGAGCTTTTAGAAAATGAAGTTCAAGATATTTGTTATTATATTGTATGGAAGTAAAACAAAATTAATTTAAAAAATATAGTAGTTGTTTGAAATTTTCTTGAAGTTTTTTCTATGATATTCGTGATTTACAATCTAATAAAAAGATCAAATTTTTAATAGATTTGATGTTTGAAACTGAACCAATTTCAATAACATCATATAAGATGTCATCTTTTGAACTAGAAGAACTCTGAAGAAACAACTGGAAAAATTACTTGAAAAATAATTCAATCACCTTGGGGATCTCCTATTTTATTAGTTAAAAAGAAAAATGAAAGTTTTAGGTTGTGTGTAGATTATCGTCACTTAAATAAATTCACTAAAAAAAAAAATGCAGTTCCCCTATGATAGATGACATGTTGGACCGATTAAGAGGAGCATATGTTATATTGATAAGTGTCATAATTTAGTGATATTTTATGAAAAAGATAGACACTTATGAATTTTAATTATTGATATAGTTATAATCCAACCTTAAATTTAGGAATTTGAATATTTTTACATATTTTTGGATTATGAGATTATTAAGAACTATTTATTTTCAAGTTTGTGCTAATTTCAGGAATTTAGGGGAAGATAGAGATAAAGAGCTAAATGAGGAATAGAAAAGTTAGAGACAAGGAGTAAAGACAAAGTTGTGGCATAACCCTAAACATAATTGGGAGGAAAAAAAGGAAGGAGACATCCGTCAAGGAGAAACACTATGAATCTTCTTTTCTTGTTGTTCATGTTTGTAATAGCCACCACGAGTGGCTAATTCTTTCAGCAGATGAAGCAGGACCATCTACAGTTGTAAGTGGGGATTTTAACACATAGTTGGATGAGTTGATAAGAAGAGATTAATTTAGCACAAAACATGGTTTTATCTTTCTAGTTATTTCCTTTCAGTTTGTTTAACTTGCTTATAGTTTTAGTTGTTTAATTTGCTTATATTTTTAGTTTATTTTATTTGTTGAGTTGTTTTTCTAGTTTTATTTTGTTCTTAAATAATATTGTGAGAACTGGAATATTAATTTGAATTATGAGGAAATTATTAATAAGAATTTGTGTTGAAATATTAGAACGATGAAATGATATAAACACGGGTTGGAAAATAAAATGTGTTGAATCCATATTCAAATTTAGTTTAGATTGTGGTACATGAAAATTAAACAAGATGATTAGTTGGAACAGAGAATGACAAACAATAATTAATTAAACTAATTAAGCCAAGAGAGTGTGTGTGAATCTTAAATAATTGAGAGTTTCAATGATGAATTCATAGTTGTGGTTGCTTGATTTTTTTATTTTATGTTACATCATAAAAGAGCATGAAAATGATTAAGGCATTTGTGTTAATTCAAAATCCAGGGTCAAATAACCAACCTTTATTTAAATTGATTACATCTTTGTGATAGTCCTTTTTTAGCCAATAATTTTTTTTTTATTATTATTGCACCTTGAACCTTAACTGGTATGTTTTCCTACTTATTGACATGTTTAAGGAATGAGAACATAGATGCAATTTATATATAGAAAAGGGTATGGTTGGCTTTAGTTGTTTTAAAGTTTAAATAATTTATTTGGTTGGAAATAAGAATAATCTATTTATATTATTATTGATTGAAAAAATTTATAAAAAAAGAAAAAAAAGAATAGAAGAAAAGGAAAAGGTTCATGTTGAATTCATGAATAAGTAAAGAAAATGGGGACAAGTATTAAAGTCAAAGAAATTCGTGATTAGATAACACATATGTACAATATTTAGATTGTAGATATGTTTTTTTTTTAAATGTGCATTTTTTTATCTGAAAAATCAATTTTTTTTTTGGAAGCCCAACCTCATTATAACTTGTAGAAGACCTTAAGATTCATGCTTCTAATGTGATTGTGATATGAAAATGAAATGAAAAGAAAGTATGATTTGTTAGGATTCAGTGGAAATTTGGAGAAATACTTACGTGTGAGAATATGAGAAGAAATTCCTTAATAAATTGTCATTTCATTGTTTCAGTTGTTATCTTGGAAGTTGATTAGTTGGAAGTGTTAGAATATATGGCCTTAAACGAGAGAATGGTGAATTGTTTAAAGGGGGTTTTCAAAAACTTTTTCAGCTAGAATGAAATTCTTTGCAAGAAACCAGATTAGGAATTCAATTAGCCAAGAAACAAAGCACAAAACAGCAAAGCACTAGAAAAACAATCGGTTGTTTCTTTGAAACAATCGGTTGTTTATACTAGCAAATAAACAACAACTGAATTTAAATGAGTTTAAGGGAAGAAAGAGATACACAAACAGTTTATACTGGTTCGCTCTTTAATCAAGAGCTACATCCAGTCCCCAGAATCCACTAGGCAATCCACTAAGCAATCAATTACAGATTACACACAAAACCACCAAAAGAAGTGACCTTGAACCCCTCAAGAAACACACTTCCTTTGGCACAGTACACACCAAGAATGTTGATCTTGACAACCTCAAGAGCACACAACACTCCTTGGCTTACAACACCAGAATTTACAAAGTATTCAGAACAAATTACACTTGTTACAGAATGAACTGAAATTAATACAAATGTAATCATATTCCACTATCTCTTGAGAAAACCAAAACTGAATTGTGAAAGTTCAAATCTTGAAAGCAATCTGTGAAAAACTCAAATCTGTTTTTCTTTTCATTGTTTGTTATAAAACATAAACAAACTATTTATAGCTTTCAAAGATTGGTCAAAGCATTTAAAACAGGAGCGTATTCAGTTTGAAAATCATTTAAAGCACACTCAACTAACAAAACAGATTTTGTTAGGATTTTCAAACAAACAATCGATTGATTCTTTCTAGATTCACACAACCCCTCACTTGGCTTTTCTATTTCTATCATCACATTTTCTCTCTTTTCTTTCTCTTCTCTAGCTTTCCTTTCGTCTTCCTCTTTTGATCTTTTCTCTTGCATCTTTCTTTCCTTTCTTACTTTATGGGAAGCAAACAATTGTTCTACCCTCATTTCCCAATCTAGGCAAGCTT
>Ga0123342_1006546_pt1 | contig 16075 bp, 8 predicted proteins | sample Turbeawhitnodule_FD_89960 | JGI IMG/M metagenome (GOLD analysis project Ga0123342, IMG submission 89960) | Root nodule microbial communities of legume samples collected from Mexico - Turtle bean Mexico white nodule | ecosystem: Host-associated > Plants > Roots > Nodule | place: Mexico: Nepantla... | reverse complement strand
TTGATGAACCCTAATTGTAGAGAAAAATAAATATAAAAGAAACTTTTATTCACTTGTATATTAGATAGTAAAATACATGGTGTATATATAAGAAAAAGATTAAGACCTAGCTGAAACAGAAAAAGGAAAGTTGGGTCAAACAAACAAAGCCCAATAATAATAAAAAATTAAATATATTAACAATATATATGGTAATTTTTTTTTGGTAGATGCTAGAACAATAATAGTTTACTAATAATTTTGAGATGCTATAAATTTTCATACCACATAAAAAAAAACTAATAAATATAGTATGTCATTTGTCCTATTTACTAGATTGAATAATCACTATTTAGTTACTTTTGTTAGGTTGTGTCTTGTAGCAAAAACGAGTTAGAGAGTTCTTTACTTTGTTGTTTCAGACTTGGTTGTGATGATGAGTGAAAAACATTGTATTTATCTTAACAAATAATTTTTTTAACAATTGGAGCTATTATTGCAAAAACATTTCCAGAACCACATTATTGCTTTTACTTAAGGTCCATTTTGTCATAAAATGTATGCTTTCAAGTGTGACCTTAAAAGATATATTTGAGACTCACACCTAGTATTCAAATATTTGAAAAATAACGGAATCATTTAATAAATAAGTATAACATGAAAAAAAAAAAGACTATATCATCAAATAATCATGGTTACCTATCTATAATAGGAGTACATTTTTTGTTAGGATGAATTACTATTAAAAGAAGTGAAACAATATTAAGTTCTTAAGAAAAATGTATGTACAACGATATTTGAAGAATTAGAGAAGATATATAATTATTTTACAATTGTCCAAACTTATAAGCCAACAATTAAGATGCAACACTTGTCTATTTTAGATTTAAATATAAAAAAATGGGTACCAAAATTCAATATTGGAACAACTCACTCAAGAATCACAATAAGTTCTTGGAGACCCACATATATCACAAACAAATAAAAGAAAAAGATATGAAGAAAATGATAGATGTAAAAGTGAATTGAACATGAAGAATATGATTGCAACAATAATAAGACTTACAAGAAAAAATAATTTATTTTCTTTTCTAATTTTTAGATTTTAATATTACATTTATGTGTTTTATTTATGTAATATGTACATAAGATTGATTTTTCTATAAAAGATAGGTAGTTTATATATGTAATTTGACTCTATATGATTTCACTAAATTGTTCATATGCACAACTTATTTCATAAACTACACTTAGAAAACATATAAAATATTATCGATTTCAGAACTATAACTCAATTAGACTGGATTAAATTGTTAAATTATTTATTAAAGAATTGTAATTAATTATATTGTACATATAATTATTTACTATAGAATTACAACTCATTATAATTTATAATTGTAGAAAGTACATGGAGGGTAGAAAAATTTGTGAAAGATATATATGAATGAAAAGATTAATGAGAAAAGAAAAATATCCTAACTTTTTTTTCCTATAATCTTCAATATTTATTTTTAATATATATATATATATATATTAATGAAGAAAAAATAAATAATTACATTACTCATATATAAGAAAAATGTTATTCTTCTTAAAAGATAAGATGAGAGTATTATGAGTTATTAATATAAATAAAATAAACAATTCATATTAAGAGTGACTATACTTTTAAAACAAATGCATCGTATTATATATATATATATATATATATATATATATATATATATATATATACTATTATCACACTTACACAAATGAATAAGTATAATACTTAATTCAATTACACACTTAAAAAAATAATTTGAAATTTGGGAAGGCGGATAGATACCCGAAGTTGAGGGCATGTCACCCCTTCTTCAATTACCCTTTTCCCTTTTGTATATATGTGGAATATATATATTGATTTTTCTGAAAGAGTAGTTGAACATGCCGTTAGCAAGCCTCTAAGGATCTTTTTTTCTTTTTGCATCTGCTTGAGAATCTCCTCATCTTTAAAATGAATGCAGGTTGGATTACATTTAAGGATTGGGACTCCTCCTTGTTCTTGGATGCCAAGTGAAGACAGATCTTTACCTTTGATGCACAATGTTCAGATTCTGAGTGAATTTTCTGGAAAATTGGTAAGGGTTTGATGTGGCTGAATTGCATTTTTTTTCTGGTGAATCAATATCTAGGTAAAAAAGTAATAGAATAACTCTAAACACCGCAACATTATCTCCTTGCGTGTTTATGAAACTTGGGTCTGAATGTACAGGGAAAGGTTACGTGTCATCATAATTAAAATTCAAAATGTAATTTAAAATCATAATATGTGAATATTATTATTCTATGATGGATATGCTGAGATGTGTAAGTTCACGATTGGACCATTCATGAGGTTTTTTTTTATCTCATTTCGTCCATTTCAATTCCTATTTCTTGAATTTGTTTGTTTTAGTTTCTAATTTACCAATTAGATCAACTGTTATCTAGATGGTGATTTTCCAATTAAGTTTTCTACTCGACAACACATCGTCAGGTTGAAATACTGTCATGCACTGGTACAGTTTTGTTCAATCCTTTCTCTTTATATCTTGTCCTCCCGCCTATTTTAGTTTGATTCCCATACAAAGATTTTAAATTGGAGTTCTTAAATGGTAACACATCAAATCAAGTAATTTTGAATTGAAATTTTCTTTTATCATTTGGTTATCTACTAAAACTTTGTTATATTCTTATCATCTGTCAATTGTAGTTAAGGATATACTCAAGTCTCTTGTCTTCAAACAGATTGTGCATGTGCCTCAACTTATGCATATGAAGACCTCAATGGCTATAAGGAAGTAATTTTACTCCTTAATAAGTATAATACTTAATTCAATTACACACTTAAAAAATAATTTAAAATTTGGGAAGGAGTGATAGATACAAAAGTTGAGGGCCATGTCATCCCTTCTTCATTTCCTTCTCTTCATAGTTTCTTCCTCCACCGCTACATTTTTCTTCCTCACTCCACAATGTTATACAAAGACAAAAATATCTCTATTATTTTTTAAAAATCCTGAAATACACTTAAACCTAAACTATTCTTTTCTTCTTTGTTTGTCTATCCGCAGCGTCATTCCATTGCCTCTCCACGGACTCCATGTTATATCTTAAAATTTTGGGATTTGATTAATATTATTGTTGGGTTGTTAAGATTTAATTAGTAGATATTGGGATTTAATTAATAGTTTCTATCATTTATCTTTAGTTGGGATTTAATTAGCATAACTTATCTCTATCCTGACAAATAAAAATTGATAGAAAATCTATAACTATATATAAAGAGGATTCCCCTCTTAATTGTTTTTTCTTTTTACATAAATTACTTCTCAATTTTACCCTTATTTCAATATTTATTTTTTTATTTTATTTTGGATATTTCAGTCATTTTGTTATTTTTTCTGAGCAGTTACTAACTATACTACAATTTTTATGATATTTGAGTTTGAAAACTGCTTTTTATTTCTTTTTAATTTTTTTTTTTAATCAATATCTGTTAAGTTTTGTTTTGCACATCACTGGTTGGTTCTCTTTTATTATTTAATTAATTTATTTAATTATTTTGTAACTACTTGAACAATTACAACAGTTTTGAAATGGTAAAATTGAAAAATATTACTTAATGTTAAATTTGGAAAAAAGTGATTGAGAAACTAGAGGTTTGTTTGAACTTTGGATTGAAAACATGCTCATTTTTCTCTCGTTTTGCTCTCTTTTCTCTATGTTCACGTTGCTCTCTTTTTTCTTTTGATTTTTCCAATTCTCATTCATAATGAGATTGAGTTCGTTTTCTAATTATTAGTTTAACATCATGTACAGTTCCTTTCTTTGTATCTGTAATATAATTTTCCCACTTTTCTTTTTCAACTACCACTGTGAAGTCCAAATCAATGACATATGATCTTAACAACCTACTGTCGTTGTTCCCTTTTTGTTTTTCTTCTTTGGGAAATTCATTATCTACCATGAATTTGAATTATATGCATATATGATGTACACTACATTTAGCTCTTCTTAGAGAGAAGGATACTATTGAAATTTTGAGATAAAGTTGGTTGTGAAACCGTTGTATTTCAATGGGTATCAAAAAAGTGCAATAAATCTAATACATATGTCTCAAATTTTTATATCTTAATTATAAAGCATTAAAGTTAAATACATATTAGTTAATGTTTCTATGATCCATTGATATTTCTTATTTGTTTTTAAAACTAATATCTGTTGTGATTTTCTTCTGCATATCATAATTCTCTGTTTTTTTAGTCTTCTCAATGGATTTTCTCCTATCTCATCGGATTTTCTCCTATCTCATCGGATTTTCTCTCTCTTAGTGACCGTCTTTGTAATTTGATAACATAGAACCTAACCTGTATTTTCTCAATATTGCATTGCATTATAATTCAAACCTTTTTAACTTTTTTTGTTTTGCTTTATACTAAATTATAAAAAAACGGAAAGTGATAACTTCTTATACTCTAATTCCACCTCCGCAACCATAGAATAATGTTTTTTCATCATCACTCTAATTCAAATTTGAATACTAAAATTAGTATGTAAAATGTTTCAATTTTTTATTTTATGCATTATCTTACTTTGGTTTATACTTTTCTTTACGAAGGTCTGATTTTTTATTTATTTTGTGGAACATAATTTAATGGGAGGTCTTTTAAAATTATTGTATAAACCAAAATAAACATAATTTACTAAATTTAATGAGTTTTAATAATTTTCAATCAATATGCATTTAAAAAAAATATTTTTATGACATAATTTTCACAATCTATGTTAAAACAAAACGAGTATATATATGATCGTCTATATATTTGATTTAAAAAGTTAAATATTACTATAATCACTAAAAAACTAATTAAGACCTAAGTTTATTTTAGTTTGAAATACTAATTAAGATAACTAAAATAATAAAATATTTAAATTAAAATGATTTTTTTTTAGTTTCAAAATTCATTCAAGTAATTTATCTAATATTAATTAAGATAAACATATTTGTTTTTTTTACAGTATCACAATATAAAAGTACAAAAATATATATAAAATTAAAAAATCATTAAAAATATGATAAAAATATGTGTTAAGAATATTTTAATAGATCAATACTTCTTAATAATTTCAAAGTTTAAAAAGAAAGTTTCATTCTAAAACGTTTCAAGTAACATCCAATATAAAAACCACATTAATTTAGGTTTATTTGAATAGTTTCATTTACAAAGTAAAATTGTTGTTGCATTTGATAAAAAGTAAAAAATATTCAAATAGGTATAAATGGAATCATATCATATGTGGAAGTTTTTATTTAAAAAATATTTTTTTTATTGAAAGTTGAGCATTAAATCTCAAAGATACACTCTTAATCTTCTTTATCTTTCTCTACTATTTTAATAATCAATTCTACTGTTAATTAACCAAAGTAAATCACTCAAAATAGACGGTTGCATTCATTTTTCTTATACTATTAGGTCATCATTTCATTAAAAAAAAGACATTAAAATTTTTTGAAATAGAATTAAAAAAATGTTAAAAATAAATTGTATATTATGTATTAAAAATCAATCAAGTAGTCAAACTCTAAAGAAATATCATTATTTATGGTCAAAGATCATACATATTGAAAAATCAATTTGATGAATAGATAAATCCGTAGAAATAAAAAATGTCGATACATAATAATAATAATAACATTAATAGAAAAAAAACACAATAATGATAGAAATAAAATATTTGATCCATAGTAATAAAAATAAACTACAGATATACATTATAAACAAAAATAAAAAATACGGATATATATGCGCGAGAATGTTCCCGCTAGTTATACATAATAATGATTCAATGAGAAATAAAAATAAATAAATTAAAATTAAAGGGAAGTTAATTTTACATAATATTAACCTTAAAAGATATTGTCAAGTTTTGGATAAAGAATAAGGATGAACACAATTTATGTTTGCATTTAATCTATTAATTGTTTAAAGAATTTCCAAATTTACTAGATGAACTCTTATCCAGCTTTGTAGTAGCAATTTTTAATTCATTACAATAATAGTGTATAAAATTTAAACTCTACTTTAAATCTAAAAGATTATCTTAAATTTTGCTTTATTCTTTTTATAATGCTTCAACTTTTACATTTATTTAACATTATAAATTTTATTATTTTATGAAAAAAATTTCAATAGTTTAATAACTAAGATAAATAAAACTTAACAATACCCATGAATACCCATAATCAAACTAGCAGCTTTGTAATATTATGAACTAAATCAAATATAATTATAATCTATCAAATTAGAGTAAAAATTTATTTATTTATTATATTAAAGTTAACTAGTAATTAAAATTTCCACGTTACCAAATTTAACAAATTAATTATCATTTCGGACCAAATATTAGAGATAAATTGAATTTATATATTACATCAAATATTACATTAATCTCTTTAATTAAATCTCAATATCTACTAATTAAATCTTAACCACCCAACAATAATATTAATCAAATCAAATTCTAAAACTTTAGCATATAACACTTCATTCTTCTCTCATAGGCATCGTTCGATCTTCGTTTCTGTTAGGGTTAGAGGAAGAAGAAGCCGCGTCTCTTCTCTTATAAACCAAAATTCATTCACTTTTATTATTTCATCTTACTTTTCTCTCTCCAATCTTCTCTCTTTCTTCCATCTCTCTGTCACTCGCTAGGTATAGGTATGTTCACTCAACTCCATACACAGCTTCATACTCTCTCTTTTATGATTCTTTATGATCACTGCCTGCTTCATTTTGTGATAGCCTTGTTAGTGTAAATTAACAAAACTATCATGCATATGAAAAAAGATTTGCGGATTTTGTAATCCGGAAACTAATTACAAATTTGAAAAATGACTTTCAGATTACGTAATCTGGAATATTAGAAAGGGACATTTTTGGAAATATAAAAATTTATGGAGGTGAGAGAAGAAAGTATAGAGGTGCAGGAAGAAACAACCTAAGAAAAAACAAGATCTTAGCTATATACACAAAACATGAAAAAGAAAGGGAGCTCGACAGAGAGAGCAATCATGTCTTAAGTATTTTCTTAACAACATAGACCGAAAACTAACATAAAACTCTCATAACTTTGAAATGACCTTAACTAGTGTGTTTACATAATTTGAGTTAGTAATTCCCTTTGGTGCTTAATAAGTATATTTAGAGTTAAAATAAGATTCTTACTATAGACTAATTTTAATATGCATTAATCCATTTCAACAACATTTAAGATTGGAGATGAAAAACAAAAGAACAAGAACTTACCGAGTAAATGTTGATCAAAGTATCTTGTTATTGTTACTAATTAATACTTAAAGGAGCTCAAGTAAAGGTTAGCTTTAAATAAGCAATCACATAATTCAACTTAGACATTATAAATACCGTAATCATTGCTAATAACAAACACACAATCGTATGAAGTTCATATCACCAAAACAAACACCATGTTTATCAGCATCGCCTAGCATTAAAATATAGCTGTCAAGAGCAACTGCACTTTATCAATGGTCACCAGGTCACACAATTGCGAATTCATTGCTATATACTCATTCTCCAATAATCGTTGTTTATCTCAAAAATTCTATCATCAAAACAAGCCATTATATCTCTAAACTAAGCTGAATCAAAGGCACAAACATGTTATTAAATGTGAATAAATAAAACTGGTTTTATTTTTAATTCATTTTAATATATTTTAATCTAAATTATTTTTTATTATATGATTATCACATGATTTTGATAGATCAATATATATATATATATATATATATATATATATTTATTTTTATTTTTATCAGCAAACTATATATATATATATATGATATTTATTGGATGAGTATTAATATATCTCATTTATTACTTTACAAATATTGATAATAAACATATGAACCTGATTATTGAACTAACTTAAATGAAATTTCCTAATGACTAATACTACCTTATAATGTTGGAAAATCTTAAGAAAAAATAAATATTTTCTTTGACCTAAGATTATTATATAATTAACAAGTTATTTATTACATTTTAATTTCACATCTAATACTTTCGAACACGAATATTAAATATAATTATATGTTTATGAGATTAATAATCATCAAAGAAATTATCTATCAACCTTCCTAGGATACGGTGAATAAAGGAAGAAAAATGGATTTGATATTAAGTTATTGGATTTTGGCATTACATTGATTTAAATTTGCAAAGAATGAAAGAAAATATTATGTTATTTGAGTAAAATGGTATTACATTATGCTATCCGGACATTAAAGCATTGTTTTTAGATACTAAATTTTAATTTTAATTTATTTTATAATATTTGTAAAGAAACTAAATTTTAATTATTAAATTAGAAAACATAATATAATTAAATAAATAAATAATTTAAATGAAATATCATTATATTATTTGCTAACACATGAAATATAATTAATATAAAAAATATTTTAGTTGGAATATTTGATATACATACGTATAATATTTTTATTTTATTTTTTAATTGATTTGTTAGAATATATATATATATATATATATATAGTTTTAAAATAATTTTTTATATTTAAATGTTATGTAGTAACAAATTATATTTAAAATCTCATTTTAAAATAAAAGGATAGTCCAGAAAAATGGTTATTCTCTCTCTGCAATCTGCACATCAATTGGTCTTCACAATAAAACTTCACAATACCAATCAAACCAGCAGCTTTGTAATATTATGAACTAAATAAAATATAATTATAATCTATCAAATTAGAGTAAAAATTTATTTATTTATTATATTAAATTTAACTAGTAATTAAAATTTTCACATTACCAAATTTAACAAATTAATTATCATTTCGGACCAAATATTAGAGATAAATTGAATTTATATATTACATCAAATATTACATTAATCTCTTTAATTAAATTTCAATATCTACTAAATAATATTAATCAAATCAAATTATAAAACTTTAGCATATAGCACTCCATTTGTCTCTCATAGGCACTGTTCGATCTTCGTTTCTATTAGAGTTAGAGGAAGACGAAGTCCCCGTCTCTTTTCTTATAAACCAAAATTCATTCACTTTTCTTATTTCATCTTATTTTTCTCTCTCCAATCTTCTCTCTTTCTTCCATCTCTCACTCGCTAGGTATGTTCAGTCAACTCCATACACATCTTCATACTCTCTCTTTTATGATTCTTTATGATCACTGCTTGCTTCATTTTCTTTATTCCTCATTTTTTTCAATTGATTATTTAAACTGAATTTTAAGCCCTTTGAGTTTTCATTCGTGTGTGATAGCTTTGTTAGTGTAAATTAACTCTAGTTTATTCCTATTGTGGAATTTGAGTTTGGATGGTGGTTTGTAAATAAAAGCTAAGATGAAACATTAATGGCAAGTTGTTGTTTTGTTGACGCATGTTTTAAAATCCAGAGTTATTGTGTGATTTCTTAATACATGCCTCAAAATTCATGAGTTAGGGTTTATTTATGTAATTTCGGCTAGCCACAATTATTTGTGGGACAAATACTGGAATTAACGTAGAAGGAAGAGAATTGGAAGAAGTTTGTATACTTATATATTTTACAAAACACCGTGTTGGTTTGTATATCAGAAGGTCACTAGTCTAGGAAGTGCAATCTTGCAATTGGTTTGGTGGTGATACGGTTTTATGGAACAGAATTACCTCCCGTCAATTTTGCTCTTGGAGAGGGTTGATATTCAAAGCATATCTATCTTGATTGAAGAAGAGTTTTGACACTTAGGGAATAATTGGATTTTTGCCGTAGTTCAAGTTTTAAGAAATTGTTTTATGTCTATAGAAAATAAAGAGATCATCAAATGGAGAAGTTAATACTCCTGAGGTGGTAACCTGATTGTCAAGGCATCCTATAAGGGGTCATTATTCTGGGATGTTTGGTGTGGTAGAAGCAGGGTTTTTTTTTATTTTTTTATTAACCGTATGTGAGTGTTGGCCTATGGGTGGAACTTAGTTTGGTGTATGTGTGTCTGATGGGGGGGAAGTGGTGCTGGCTGATGCTTCTAGAAAAGGCAACCAAGTGCAGCAAGCTGTTGGACAAGTATTAAGAAGTCTTTGGTGTGGTGTGGATATTCATAGATGTTTCTGCTGGTTTTCTTATTGCTTGTTTTATGGTGTGGACCTCTAGTGGGTTAGGGGTATAACAATGGTGGTATGTTTCCCTTAAAGTATCAATTCATTTAATTATTTGTTGATAAAAAAAAGAAAATAAAGAGAAAAACAGTGATAACTAGTTACGGAGTGGTTTTGTAGTCCAGATTTATTATTCATGTTGTTTCGATTTTGTTTTTATATTCTATAATGTGGAAGATTTTTTCTTTGTTCATTGTTGATGATTAGAAGGGATAATTCATATATATTTTGTTTTTCTTCGAATGCAGTATTGATTTTGACCTCAAATGGAGAACGCAGATTTTGACCAAGAAATGAATATGAATTTGCAGTCTGAGCACACGTCTTTGATAGAAAGACTGGATAAAAAAGACGATATGCTGAATGAGTGCAAAAGGAAACTGAAAATCTTCAAAAGGAAACTGAGAATCTTCAAAAGGAAAACTGAGAATCTTCAAAAGGAGTATGACATGGTCAAAGTCCAGTTGGATAAAGAAAAGGATGAGCTGATCCAGCAATATAAAAAAAGAGATGCGTTGAAAAAATCTATAGCAACAATAGTATCGAAGTCTAACCATCTCAGACTTCTTCTTAACAAACGTAAGGAAATTGAGATTCCCAAACATGAGAATCACTTTGAAATCAAAGCTGAAAAATGCCTGCCTGCTGAGTTGTTCCATTTACCCAAGGAAAATGCTTAGCAGATTAGAAAATTGATATCTGAGAAGACTAAAGTAGTAGGGAAAGTTAGTTACATAATTAAAAGTTAGTTATATTTTCATATCAAGATCTAAATCTAAACATATGCAACACTCTTCTTTATTCTCCTTCTCTCTCATTTTCCTTCCTTGTACCTTCTTGAAGTTTGGGTTAATATGGAGATTCCAATTTTAATTTTTTATTTACTATTTCATTTCATATGCTTCTTCATCCTTCTGTGTTCATTTCTTATTTCGTTTTTGTGATTATGAAGGCATTTTTAGTTGGATGTTAATAAAATTATGATTGATTGATCAGATTTTATATAAATATTAGGTTATTATGTTATTTTTATTGAATTTTTCCCAAATTTGTTATTTTTTTCAGTTTTAATTTTTATTTTCAATTCTTTTTTGTTTAACGAAAATTTCCCTAATTAGTAATGAAATTTAAAAGAAATAATTTTTGTTTCTCATTTAGATTAGCCTATCCTACAAAATTTAAGGGACTTTATTATTATTTTATAGCATCTCCACAAATTCTATTATAAACCAAAGAAGAAATTGATTTAAAACACACTCCCAATGGGATTTACACATTCTTGTTTTAAGATTAGCATTAAGCAGAAGAAGTAGGATTATTAAACAAATATTGAATTGAATTAAATTAGTAATGACTTAAATTGAATTTTTTAAAAAAACTTGTTTATTTTTTAAAGATGACTAAATTATTCCTTTTAATTTTTATTTAAAAAATTACTGATAAATAAACTCTCTTATATTAAATTGAATTGTAACTTATAAAAATATGTTTTAAAATAAATATTAATGGTTAAAAGTTTTGACAATTTAAATAGTTTAAACATTTGAAAAATAATTTGATGTAGTTCAATTTCACACTTTAATTGTGTTAAAAAAATTATATCAAATTGGATAAAATTAATTTAAATTAAATAAATAAATATATATATATATATATATATATATATATATTATTTCACAGTTTCTTATAACTTCCCACGTTCCAATAAAAAGACAATCTAATTATGGTTGTTGCACAACCGGGTACCATCATGTTAGAGCCATTACCATTTGTTACGCCCTGTCAAATACTCAAATGTGTTATGAGTATCTTAAGGATTAAGGAAATAAGATTTAGAATTAGTACAAAAGATCTATATTGTAGTATCTTTCAGTAGTAAGGGATGACACCGAAAATTTAAAATGCTATTTTTAAGACAAAAAATTCTACTATGAACAATGGGAAGCATTACAGAAGGTCCTTATTTAAAAGAAACAGAAACTAGTTTTTCCTGGTCACATTTATTTTCTGATGAAGTCTATACCCTTCTGGATGCTTTCTGCTAACTCTTTCTTTGCTTTTTCCAACCCAATCCTGTAAAGCATTACACAGAAAAAGTTTCACTTTCTGTACTGCTACTGTATCCAAGAAAATAGGGAATAGATTCATAAAATATGATACCTTTCATACTGGTTGAGGGGGCCTAGTTGATATACCTCTTCCGCTCCAGCACGACCGAGACGTACCTTGGTTGCAAAGAAGGGAAGTTCTGTAACCTATCGAAGGCATATGATAGTGTTAAACAAGATCTAAAAGACAAGATGAAGAACACGTGCAAGGAAAAGGACGTTAAAATGAAACCTGAGAATCAACAAAAGCACACTCCACCACCCCAGCTTCTCCTTTTAAACCACGGAGGCATGAGTCCGCAAACTTGGCAGCTGCGTATGCCTACACAATCAGGAGTGAGATTTCAATTTTGCTTGTTTTTCTTCTACGACACAATTGACACTTGATTGATAATATATGTGTAGAAATATGAAGATAAAGTTGATAAACTATTAACCATTGATAGTGTTGCCGAACCAGCCCCAGCTTTTGCCTGTAACATGAATAATAATTGTTAATAGATTATGATGAACATTCCATCACAGCCAAATATAGACCAGCAAATAACAACATTTATTTTAGATTTCTTTAATATCTAAGGTCACGGATATAGAAACATGGTTGAGCAGTAGAGATAATCTATTCCGGGCAGCAATGTGTTAGGTAGGATACAAAATAACTACTGTTATTGCCATTCTTTTACAGCTGAACTATTGCTATTAGTATTTTACAGCTGACAAGTTTGTTATTTTTCAGTTAGTTTTAGTTTGTTGATACCTGTTTAAATGCAGCTCTGTATGATACAAAAGAGGACTTTTCACTCTCTGTTTTCTAATAATAGTATGCACCATCGTTTGGGTATATTTACTTGTTTGAAAATCTTAACGAGTCAAGTGTATGTTCTCCTCTCATTGTCAAACATTGTGTTAATAGAGATTGGCTTGACATGCTATTGGGTCTATCCTAACACATTGTTTGGGTATTTTCACTTGTTTGAACATCTAAAGCAAAATTCGTATGGTCAAGTTTATACGCTGCTCCTTTTATTATCGCATGCATTGTTTGGGTATCTTCCCTTGTTTAAACATCTAAAAAAATTTGATAAGGTCAAGTGTACTCTCCTGTGATGATGAAGGAAGCTGGAGCAATTGCACCGATCTTGTATTTTCATAAGCTCATAGCACCTTAAACAACTTATAGTTGCAGCATCATATTATATTTTTCTCTAACCTTTACTGATACTTAACAGTTAATATCTGGCATTACGCAGATGTTGGTAATGGTAACTGAAAAGAAGGATGCATAAAAGTTGACATCGACACTATCTGTCATCAACTAAATGATCAAAGGAACAAGCACATATTTGTATGACTGTAAATTATCAAGATATTATATGCAATGAATCTTATGAATTATCCCTCTTCTACTCCATTTACATGTTGGGGCTACAGATTCAAATAACAGTACCTCCACAACTTCAGTTCCACCATTTTGAATGCGATTTGTCAGGTATTCGGCTTCTTCTGCAGTGAAGCTACTGGGAGGCTTAACCTGTTAGACCAAGTTTGAAAGAAGTTTCAAGACCTGTCTATTTTATAATATTTTTTAAACTAAGGGATTATTCTCTACAAGACCTGTGACAAAAGAGGTAAAATTGTGACCCCAGCATGACCTCCCACCACTGGAACATCAACCTCTCTTGGATCCAATCCAAGTACCTCTGCCTGCAAGAAAAAAACATGGCCGGACATACACCAGCATGCATTCATACTTTTCAAAACCATATACACAAACTAATTTAATCTGACAGTTAACTCCAAATTTGCTTATACTTTTAGCTTGTAGTCTCGTAGATATTTTATTTCTACAGCACAGCATGAAGGAAACTTAAATGAGTTATATAGACTGCTTGAATAAGAACAGCAAGAAATGCTTACCACAAAAGTATTTGCCCTCACAACGTCAAGGGCTGTAACACCCAGTAGTCGCTTTGGATCGTATGTACCGGCTTTCTTGAAAACCTCTGCAGCAATAGCAACTGTGGAATTCACGGGATTACTGATCAAGTTGACAATTGCATTGGGGCAGCACTTGGCAATTCCTTCACTAAGGGTCCTCACAATTCCAGCATTTATTTTAAATAAATCATCCCTTGTCATCCCAGGTTTCCTTGGCACCCCAGCAGGTATGATTACCAAGTCCATGCCACTGAGTGCACTCTCGAGTTGTGGCTGTCCCAGAAAGCCACGAACCTAAAATCCCAAAAAAAAAACACGCGTTATTTGAAAAAATAGCAACTAAACATCGTTAAGTTCCATCTAAAAAATTTTGTCAATAAAACAATTCCTTGATCCTTAAAAGAAAATCCCCCTCAAAAAAATCTCCATCAATACCAAAGGGGAAAACAATTGTAACTAGCCTCAAGCATTAGCACCAAAACTACAACTCAGTCTTGTGTTACAATTTAATTGACAATCAATAATTCAATGAGAAGGAAATTACCACAGCACCAGTGTCCATGTGGCTAATATCAGCTGTGACACCGGGGGTGTTGACAACATCATAAAGATGAAGAACTGAAACCAATGGGTTAATCTTCATCAACAAAGAAAGGGATTGACCAATTCCCCCAGCAGCCCCCAAAATTGCTACTTTGAATCCAGGTGCCCCACCCTTTGCTCTGCACTCATCTCTCTTGAGAATAACATCACCCCTTTCCTGTCACAACAAATTAAAAACTTGTTTCAAAAAATGGAAGCTAAAGCTTATTTATCATGCAAGGAACACAGATCCAGACGTTTCACCGTAAAAAGTGAAGTGAATTAGAGGAAGAAACCTGGAAATTTGAAGGGTGAAGATGAGCAGCGATTCTTGCAATACGCTGATTGGCTCCTGCAGTTGCCTCCATTTTTGGGTATTACTGTTACGATGAGAGAGGGAGAAAAGTATGTGTTGAAGTTGAGGGTGGAAAATTTGAAAACAAATGAGGGGAGCAAAAGAATATAAATTTATGAACAGAAAATAAAATGAAGGGATAATGATGATAATAAGAATGAGGAAGTTGACATATACGTCCAATGTTTTTCCCTTTTTATAAATTTTTCTCGAAAAATGAATTTTGTGTGGAATCCAGATTCCTGAACCCTTATCCTATCATCTTCTTAGGTCTCAATTGAATGTGGCTCTCTCAATTTTAACAAACCTTCAAGCAGATGGCTAGCTCTTCTCGTTCCAATACCGCTTCATGATTAAGATGCCTATTTTCTATTTACTTGAGCTTCAGTTATCTTATGAGGTAAGATGAGTTGGTGATTAATTCAATGGGTTTTAAAGAAAAAATAGATATATTGAATTAGAAAATTTTTATAATACTTATATTAAATAAAATATTAAAATTAAATGAGTTTTTAGAAATGTTTATTCTATGTAAAAAAATTATATTATTATTATTAGTATTATAACATCCATGTGATTTTAAAATTTTTTAATATCAGATATGAGTTGTCCAAGTGTAAATTCATCTCTTAGGGTGTGTTTGGATTAGAGGGTGTGGGGGAGTGGAAAGTTGAGGGTGAGTGAGAGTGGAAGTATGAAGAAAGTGTGAAGAAAGTTGGGGTTGTTTGGATTGGGCTATGTTAGAGTGGATGTGTGAGGAGAATTTATTGAAAATTGTGAGTGATGTGATAGTTGTAAGAATATTATAAATTATTTTGAATAGTAAAGTTTGTGAGATTACAATTTTACCCTTGTATATAAAAAAAGAATAAATAATGATTAATCC
>Ga0123342_1006545_pt1 | contig 16075 bp, 4 predicted proteins | sample Turbeawhitnodule_FD_89960 | JGI IMG/M metagenome (GOLD analysis project Ga0123342, IMG submission 89960) | Root nodule microbial communities of legume samples collected from Mexico - Turtle bean Mexico white nodule | ecosystem: Host-associated > Plants > Roots > Nodule | place: Mexico: Nepantla... | reverse complement strand
CTGGTCTACTTGGTCATCATTCTGTAATCCTTGTTCATTGTCATTATCAATATGAACATCATCACCAATCCTTTCCTCGACACCACCTCGGTCTCTTCTACGGACGGATGTCGTCGGTCTTCTACGATCATGATCCTGAGATCCACCACCTCTAGTTTTAGCCATATCTATCCACAACACAATTTGAATTTCAATTATTTACAAATAATAATAATATAATCATGAATTTGTGTACATAATATAAAATTTAAAAAAGTTTTTAACAAGTGGGTTGGAAACTAAATACATAACAAAAACGCAAAATCACAAAAATGCAAACTTTGTAAGAACACTACCGGATTACATAATCCAAACACACACAATGTAAACCTAAACCGGATTACGTAATCCAGAATTACTAATTACCTAAACCGGATTACCTAATTCGGAATTACTTAAATAACCTAAACCGGATTAAGTAATCCGGTATTACTTTACATTCTCAACTGTACCGGATTACATAATCCGGTGCCTATTACGAAAAAATGCAGGTTTCAAACGGATTACACAGTGAGTACTGGATTATACAATGAGTACCGGATTACACAACAAACGGATTACAATACCGGATTACACAACAGCAAGTTTCAAAAGCAATGCAGAATCAGGAAAATTCAACTTACTAACCTGTGAAGAGGGTACTTTGGATGTGTGAGTGATAAAGAATGTGAGGTTTGGAGAAATTTGAGAGATGAAGAGAAAGAAACCTTGGAATGGGGGTGTGGTGCGGCGCCACTGGAAGGAAACAGAAAGAAGAGGCACGAAGGAGAAAGTGAAGGTTATGTTAAATGTTAAAAGTATATTAAAATATTATTTTAATTTTTTAATATTTTTACTGAAGGGTGTATTAGTAAATGTGCTTTTAGTATGAGGGTGGGAGAAGAAGTCATGGAGGTGCAGGAAGAAGTTGTCCTATTGCAGACCAAATGTGGGCGGACCCAAATGGGATGGGTCGCCTTGCATTACTAACTTTACCTCTAACTGATCAAAATGTTCATTGGCTAAATCTTCTATCTAGTTTTTCCTATTTTTTGATAATTATTACAATAGAGGAGTCGACCTCTTAAAATCTTTTTTACACCTGGAGACCAATGTGAGATGTGGGTTGAGGAGGAGATATTAGTTACTTTTTCTATAATTAACAATTACATTCTTAAAACCATTATAAGATAAACAAAGTAGGAAGATGCAAAGTCTAAAATCATACTTTGTTTTTCCTTCTTAAACTATTTCTTTCAATCAACCTTAAACTAAACTAATCTCTTTATTATAATGGTAGCTTAGAAATCATCAACTAAATGTATAGAAGATTTTTTCTTTTCTTCTTGGTTTATCACATGTCAACTTAGTTATGATGAAATAGGTGTAAATTCATTTTTGAAATGTATAAATGTGTGTCTTTTAGCATTATGAAATGTTAGTTAAATTTTTTTTGAATATATTTGAAAGAAAATGTTAGTTCTAAAAATAGGAGTATCAATAGAGCTTTAAAAACTTTTGTAAGCTTGGTCAATTAGAAGTTGGTTGAGATCATATAAAAGTTTTGAGATTTGTTTACAAATCTTTTATACAAGCCTTTAAGAAGGATGACTAAGAGTAGACGACACAAGTAATAGAAAAATAGTGAACACTTGATTTGGTCCACTCCATTTGAATTACGTCTATTTCTTCTTTTGCAACCTACTAAGAATTTACAAGCATTTTTCCCTATCACTTGTGGTTCACTCAAGTACACAAAGTCACTATTGACTATTAACCAATCTCCCATTGAGATTAAGCACAAATTACACAACCCCTCTCTAGACTTAGAGCAAAAAGTCTCTCTAAACTATAAATAATAAAGTTATTTTACAAGAAAAACTCTCACTTAAAAGGATATTACAAAAGAACATTCCTTACTTAGAGTCTTAACTTCACTGACTAAAAGATATATAAATAAGCTTTATTTATATGGTCTATTAGACGTGCTAATAAGACTAAGCACTTGCTTTATTTACATGCTTGTTTTATTAGTTATATTTGCATGTAGGAGCTTCCTTTTATAGATGTTCTAAATCAGACCATTGAAACTTATGTGTTATATCTTATCCATATGTTAAAGTCTTTTTAAAATATGTTTAACTTTAGACAAATACCTTTTGTTGTTAGATGCGAAGTGTTGTGCAAAGGACAACTTTTTTCTTTGTTCTTTCATTGTTCTTCTCAAAACACCATTTTAAGCAAACAAACCATGATAGTTAGTGTATTATGTAAGAATAATCTTAGGAATGCACTTTTGAAGAAATTTTGCAATGCATCTTATGTTTAAACACATGGATAGGTATCCTTTATTGTTTTCTACATGTGATATATTTTCAAGACTTCATTAAGACATGTTTTATGCTTTTTCATAGGACTTCACCAATATTATGTTTATTGTTCATTATATATCTGTTGTCTTTTCAAAATTTCATAAAGACTACATTTAATTTTTTAGCTTTAGTCATATGCTTGTTTTAAACTCTATATCTAAGCACAACTTTTAATATTAAGACTTTTGTTTTATCAATATTTGTTTATCAATTAACATAAATCTTTTAAAAAAAATAATGAAAACATATTTTTTTATTATATTATATACTATTTCATATTTATTTTTTAATAATAAATTTATAAATTATCTGTTTATGTAAATAATGATAAATTATATTAATTAAATAAACAATTATCATAAAATTACATGTACTTAGTACAAAAATCTCTTTATCTAAGATTACATGTATTTTTGTAAGATATACTGTCCTATGAATTAAAAATATATACTAAAATAGATTTTATGTAATTTAAATAGGAATAAGGGAAGACTATTAGTTTTGTTAATTTTATCTCAATTGGTTTACAAGGAGATTTGGAGAGAAGAAAAAAAAAGTTACTTGTTTTTGTAACTATACTAAATTCTTTTGAGATTTATTTTTAATTTGTTATCTCTTTCATTACAACATATAGTGATACATCAAATTGATTGAGTTGGTAAGAATTCACAATTCACAAATACTGGTTTGAATTTCCCGAGGATTTTATGGTCGAAAGATTTGTAAATGTATTTTGTAAGCCTTCTTTAAAGCGAGACATGTATTAATCTCAGTAAGTTTTCAGAATTGAACTCACTTAAATTTTATGTATATTTATGAGATATATAATGATATAATATTCATATTTTCTCTAAAGAGTTTTATAATTTTTTTTTGTTGGGAAAGCGAAAAAGCAAACAAAAATATAAAAATGAATAATAATGACGTAATTTTGTTGAAAGAAAAAAATATGACGCACAGATGGATCGGAAAGCATAAATGAGCATTGTTGTGTTGTCTGAGCTTCAGCTCGTAAAACCTAAATAAATCACTGCCTTCGGAAAACGACTGCGTGACCTCTTCCTCACCGTAACTGTTCCAGAACATTCGGTACCGTGCTTTTCATCTCCTTCTCTTTCTTTACTTAATTCAATCTCTGATTCATCAATCTCAACAATTTCATCATAGTTATAGCCATCTCTAGTATTATTATCGAAATTATCATGCAATTGCCGAACGATTTCGATTGTAGTTTCTATAATGGATGTATTTGTCTCGATTTCAATCAGGAGTTTGACTTTCAGGCGAATGACTTTTTTTTGTGAAGAAATCCTGCGTTTTAGATTGTACGAGCCTGTAATTAATTCTAATGCAGCCATTGAGAAAGGGAGGAAAAAAAAATAGCTACAGAAAAAAAGTGTTTTTGGATTTTCGAAACTTTGATTCAATTATACAATAAAATCTTACTTGATTCAGTTATTCATCTTGTGTGGTGAATTGAATTTGACTGGTTACTGCAGAGGGATTCGAGTGAAAGGTAGTGATGGCAGACAACACGCAAGGTTCGTCATCTCAGTCATATTGGGAAGGTTACAAGGAGTTTTGGTCGAAGAGGTTCTCCTTTTTGGGAAACTATTCCAAGTTCATCAACCGTGATAAACCCATCCCTTCCTGGTCCAGCTCTGACGTCGAGGAGTTTATTGCTTCTGATCCTGTTAATGGACCCGTCGTAATAATTCTCTCAATTTATCATCTACATTTGTGTCCTTTAGTTTTTAATCTTCGTTTTCTTGTTATTTTGAATGTTTACATCGTCTTCTGAATTTCTTGATCATAACCTAAACTTTCTGAGATATTTTTTTTATATTTTAGTCTTGGATCTTTAGTTGGGTGATATTTGCTATTTTTATTGTTGTTGAGTGTGTTCTCTCAAGTGTGCCTGGTTAGTTTTAGTTTGAAAATTTACCATCTATTGCACTGCATGTTTAAGTATGCTTCCTGATGTTATATTTCTTGGTGTTGGGCAATGTTGTTTTAGTGAAATGTCACCAAAGCTTGTGTTTGCCATTGCAATTGTGGATCATAATTCTAAACCCAGTTAACGATCAATGATAACGACACTGTTAGTTACATTACAACTACAGGAAGCTACTTGGTGTGGTTTTTGTCCGATTGGTTCAACTTTCTTTGAGTTGAGGAAATAATTACTTTTCTATGCAACATAAAAAAATTATGATTTTCCCTGAAACAATTGTTACCAAATACCTCCTCAATGAAGTCTGGTTTCTTTTGAAGTTATTAGGATACTGCATTTGTAGCTCAATTTTTGAGTTGGGCATTAAGCTAACCATGTGTTTCCAAAGTTTTGTCCTTTCAGCATATTAGAGTTCTTCCATCAACAGATATTATTATGACAGTCATCTCTTTCCATCGTTCGTTGGTTTTTCTAATATGCATTATTGTCATAATGGCATCATCACTAGACATAGCATTTGTCTATAGATGAGTGGTTCCCATTCTTATGGCTGAAGTGATCAAAGAACTGAGTGAGTTTCCAAAACAACTGGTGAGGTGATTCCCTTGAAACAACCTAAAAGGAGGTGTTATTGCACCAGCAAATCTAATGTGGCATGACATCAATGCCTATCTATTTTGGCTGTGTCACTTTGCAATCTTCAGTATTATTGTCACAACTATAAAAGCATTTAAAGTCTCTGACTTTCAGAAATATTTTTTGATATGTCAAGTGGAATCACTTAAACAATCAGTGGCCGTGGCACTTTTAGGCATAGACAGATTTAACAGTCACCACTTCATGTAGCAATAAAAGAAACTCTAATTTCCTTTGAAGTTTTTGGGATTTGAGATGCTTCATTCTAATCTATTCAATCTTGAGTTGGTCATTAACTGTCTTTTTCAAATGTTTGCCTTTTCAACATAATAGAGTTTTCCATCAATTGGATGCCCTTTGGACATCAGTATGGTGGTAATCACTTTTCATCATTCGTTGATTTTGTTGATATGCTTTGTTGTCATAATGTCATCACTCACCAGACATGACAACATTTATCTACCTTTGGGTGTTTGTGATGTAAATAGTTCAAAAGAATCAAAGGTGATCCCTTGGAACCCTGACCCTCCCTAAAAGAGGAAAATGGATATTGTATAAAAAAAATACCACGATGGACATATTGTATTTTTCTGTTTCATATTTTATTGTTCATGTTGGAGCTCATTAAATAAATGCCAATTGACAGCAAATCTTTGTTACTAACCCGTTTTCTATTTATATTATCAACTCTGGCTGTAAATTATTTATCTATGTTCTAACCCCTTTCTATATCAGTAAGGACCTGTTTGGTAGTGAGAGAAATAGGGTGAATGGAAATAAAAAAGGATGAGTGGAAATAAGTTAAAATTAAAGGTGTTTGGTTGAAGAGAGATAGAGAAGAGATGAGGAAAGAGATAGGCAGATGAATGGAAATAGGCGAACAAGTACTGATGGGGTCCAGTCACTTTTTAATTCTCTTATTCCCTTTTCTATTCTACCAAACAAACCTAATTAAATTCAATCCCTCTATTTCCATTTCCTTCCTTCCAGCCAAACAAACTATAACTGTTTGGCTGTTATCATTTCTTGCATTTTCTAAAATATGAACATTTCACCCACTGGAGTATAAAGTTGATTGAGTTTTTACTTCAAGATAGATATGATCTCAAGTCCTTTTTCCCATTTCAGTTGAAAACCGCCAGAGATGCAGTGCAATTTGGCATCGGAGGAAGTGCTTTGGGAGCATTGTTTACTGCAGGCTATGCCTGGAAATATTCAAGGAGTTTACACGGTAATCTACCATTTGTCATGCTACTGAAATTTTTTTATACTTCACTATGCTTTTGCGTAGGTCTTAATTTGATATCATTGCAAGCAAAAACAGGCACAATTCTTGCTCTCTTTTTGACACTTAATATGGTTTACACTCTAAATTGGTTTTATAATATTTTGTACAAGAAATTTTGATGTAGGCTTTTTGATAAAAGTAGTATGGAACCGTTTCATATACATTGTTAATCTTTTACTTTTCCCTACAATATTGAGCAGGAGCTGGATTGTCATTTTTAGCCGGAGGTATATTTGGCTGGACTTTTGGACATGAAATCGGAAATCATGCTCTTCAACTGTACAGGGTAGACACATTGGCTGCTGAGGTCAAGTTTCTGGAGTGGTGGAATAAGAAGACTGGAGGGTATTAAAACTGTTGGCTTCAAGGAAATAATGCTACATTTGTTATCGTTTCTGAAAAAATGAAGAATATTTTTCCGTGTTGCCAGTACGATTTGTGTTCACTGAATAAGTATGTTGGTGTGGCATGGGTTGTTAAGTTTTAAAACTAATGCATCATCACAAGACAAATTGTGACTTGTGCCATTCTTTCTCTGTATTGTGCTGTTCTTCATTAGTCTGGTTTTTTAATAATAGTTGGGCACTTGGGCTAGAGGTCATAAGAGCTGACTTTTTCATATTGTTCCACTTCTGGGACGATCGAGAGAACATGCTCTGAGAGCAGTTATAGTTAGAGTCAAAATTAAGTTTCACATTAGAATCGTACTGTTTTGTAATTGATTTCTTCGTTTTCCTTTCCCATTTACTACCACGGGCTTCTTATGAAGGGTCTGTTAAGCGTCCCTTTAGATCATAGTTTGTACACTTAATTTTAGATAAATTTGATTTTAGTTAAAAATGAATTTGAGTGAATTAGTTCTTGTTTGGAAAATATTTTCTTGCGAAGTAAGGTAGTGTTTATACAAAATACTTTTGGATGTAAAATTACTAAGATATAACATGAATATAGTATCAAATGAAAGTGATATTTTTGTTAATACTTGAAAATGAAAAATTTCTAAATGTAAAAAGTAAAGGAATTTTGTTTTCATTAGAATCAAGTTTAGAGCCGTCTATGTACGACATTTGAAGTAAAACACGTCTCCAAAAGAGGTTTCCTGTAACAAAGGCACCTTAAATAAGTACCTAATTTCTGTCTATCTTTTCATGCTCTGTGCTTGCTTTCCAATTGATGGTACTGGATTTTATGCACAAAATCTCAGCTCAAGTGATCTTACGGTGGAAAAATGAAATTCTCCTGTATATTGTACACTGGTCTGTCCTATCTATTTCATTCTTTGAAGTCTGTTTGGGATCAAATGTTATTTTTTCACTTATGGTTCTGATAGTTTCATTTTATATACTATAGATGTTTTTTTTGTCCCATTTTAATACACGTCACTTGTCATTTTTTAAAAATTCATTTTACCATTATTATTTTTATCAACATGAAATTAAGTGTTGCGTAAAATCACAACAAGAAAAATGAACATTTATATATAAAATATAGTTAGTTTGTAAGGTGATTGTTTGCTCAATTTTAATTTTGCTGTAATTCGAATTTTAATTAATAAATATGATAAAGGTCAGTGTAAAAGTTGTCATTCCTTTGAAGCTTCATTTCTCTGTAAAACTTGAAAGTAAAGTCATTATGGGATAGCAATTTGTTTCAGAAGTTATTGAGCTAGTTTGCATTGTCTTTTCGAGAGGAAGAACCACAGTGGATTTAGTGGAACATTTTTAATATAGAAGAAACAACTGATACACATCCGCTTGCGATGCAAGGTACTAGTGCCATTGGGGTTAGTTGGAAGGACTGTGCTAGCCTAATCAATTGTTGTAGAGCATGTCACTATTATTGTTTTTAGTATTACTAAACAGATTGTGAGTGATTACGATATTCAATTTCTTATGTTTTCCTTGGTGTTCATTGGTTCATCACAAACCAAAAAGAGGGGACATCAGCCGCTACGTAATTTGCTTATTATATTTTCATGTATTCGTTTGTGAACAACAGCATGTAAAAGTAAGATTATGATGTAGAAATAAAAGACAAGTAGCTAAAGAGCTCTACAATCGGGCACTTGGGGTGCTCTTGCTCCAAGCATCTTTTGATGCTGCACTAAGGTTTCAGATGATAATGCCATGTTAAGGGCAAAAATTGACACGTGGAGACTCCCTAGTGAGCCACCACCTAAGGGAAACGTACAACCGAAATAATGAAAACAAGTATGCATTTCAAGAAGAGAAAGAAAAATGACTACAATTATGAGCAAGCTTTTAATTATCATGACAGTTATTTTGGCCGTTGCCCTTAAAATTTAGGAGGGCCATGTAGAAGGTCGTTCAGAGCAATAGAGATTTTGATACTCTATAACTAGACAACACAGACAACAGAGAACATATGATGAAATAGAAAATTGACAATTTTACTTACCACACAACATTATAATTGAGCATAGTAAAAGACATGAATAATTTTGCAATGGCATAATAGGATAGAAGGACAACAATTTTGCAATTTTAACTTGGTCAAGCACTTGCTGAAATTATTAAGAGATGGGGCCCCTTCTTGGAATATGTCGCATTGGTGATTGGACTTACAATCAAAATTGATAAAAAGCGAAATTGCTGCTGCCATCACAATTGTCTGCAGGAAGCAATTTTATATCAGAATGTTGAGTTCCTGAAGACTATGACGATGCAAAAATTCTGGGTGGGATTTGTTTGCAGATTGCCCTTGTATTTTATTGCGCCCCAAAAGAAAAAAAAAAATGTTTTTCCCTTGAGGGTGGTGGGTCAGGTAGAGAAGTTGAGGGGTTCATGTGCAGAAGCACCTTCACTGATGTCAAAGAGCTAGACCAATACCCATCATGTTCTGATAAGGCTAAAGTTTGATTGTCCCCATTAAAATAGAAAAACTGATAAAGGCACCTTTGAAAAAGGGGTCGGCAATGACCCTATGCTGACGGTTATTTGGCCAGGAAATAAAGCAGGACCGTCCTATTGTCCGCATGAGGATAATAAAAGAGGCAAACAAAGCCTTAACTTTGTTCACTTTAATTAGATTTTCATTATATCATATTTCTAATTAACTTTGTACTATGATAAAATACACAAGTTGATAAAAGAGGGAAAGCAGAGAAAAGAATGGTATATCAGGAATTACTTTTATATATATATATATATATATATATATATATATATATACAAATGAGAACAGTCATGGATTCCACGTCCCATAACAGGGGGCTTTTCTTAGCATCCAATTAGGCGAGGCACAAGGCAAACTTGTCTTACACCCTCATTACCTTTTCCTCAAGCAGCAACTTACACAATTTTTTTTCTCTGCTTTGGTTGGATGAATGAAATGAAATAAATTGTACAAAATCAGCAATACATTTTCTATTTGACAATTCAGTGAATAAAAAAATGATGTGCCTTTTGGACCTTATCTATCTAAAACAAGCTCAACCTAACGTCAGCGCCACATGCTTGTTGCTGGAATGTGACTAATGGTGGGGTAAATGGAGGAAAGTGTACCCACTGTGAAAGGTGATCGTCCAATTCAATTCAACTCTTCGCCGTAATGCATACTTTGTTGCCCCATTGTTAAGAAACTGTGTGTTGCTCCTGATTTCTGCAAAATAGGTACCTTTAATATAGATCATACTAGAGATACTCCATTTTGCAACTTGAAGGATGTAAAATCCCAACTTTTCGTTATTTTGATATATACACATGAATCACTCCATAATAATGCAATAATATTCTTCTCAAACAAAGCCACAAAAGGCTGAAGTCAGCAAACACACAAACATCCAGAAGAACAAGCTTTGAAATTCCTTTGATGCTGCCTGCTTCAATGTAAAATTTGATTTTTTAGAGAAGGAAAAAAAAAAGAAAGATAATTAGATTGACCCACATAAGAATGCACCAACTACTAACTACATACTAAAAATAACACGAGAGTATTAAATTTGAAAATATTTTGCTAAAATTTGTGATTGGGATGAATTTGACTATGTGACAGTACATACAAAATCCCTTTCAAATTGATACACTTCTCCCAATCCTATAAACTACATTTTCATTTTCTTTCATACAAGTTTTGCTATAAGCTGGGGGAAAAAATGACTGGTTTTTATTTTACCTTTGTCTTAGTGGCAGAGGAGGTAAGAGAAATTGAAGTGGATGAAGTGGATGAGGCTGCAAAAGCAGCCAACCCTACATTGTAAGTCATAGTTTCATCAGGTTGAAAGAGGCCATAGTTCCTTTCCGAGGTTGCTCCAGTCTTCATGTCTTCATTGAACAGTGCAAAAAAGTATGCTTCCAACCTCATTCTAGGACTCAGAGGTGTCCCTTCATTTGCCATTTGCCTTCTCAGCAAATTCCTATTGTAAGTTTGAGCATTCTGCAATGTGGCACCAGTCTCATTAGGGTCTCCTTTGGATGGCCAACCAGTCTCAGAGACCCTAACCTCTATCCCACTAAAACCCAATCTAGCAATGGCAAATGAGACTGCATCTACCTGAGCATAAAGCATGTTATCATAGTGTAGGTTGGTGTTGGGGTCAACCATTCCTTCATTAGGATTAAATAATACATAGTCCAATGGAATCCTATTAGGGTCATCCTTGTAAGCAAAGTAGGGATACGCATTGATCCAAAAGGGTGCCTTAGTGGTCTTCAAGAAGCTCAAAAACTGGGACATTATCCCAGAGATCTCACTTTTGAAACTACCAGCTGAAGGAGGGTAAGATTCCTGAAGCACTTCCAAGGAACTTGGTGTTGAAACGTGGATGTTAGAGTCTATGCCTAGCCGAACTAGAGCATTGTGAATGTTAACCACAGCTGGCACTAGATACTGAATAAGAGAGGTATCACCATTAGTGAATAACTCATTCCCTACTTGAATCCCAGTGATCTTTGTGTCTGGGAGGTACGGTTTGATATGGCCACTCACCCATTGAAGGGCTTGTTCGGGGTCATTTAGCTGGCTTAGCATTACATTTTCAACTGTCACAATAACCTCAACGTTTGATTTAGCAAAAACACTCAAAATCTCCGGATTGGTGTCGTAAATTCTTGTTTTTGTGATCTTAAGATTGCTCAAGAGTTCAAGCACTTTGTCCGGTGACGGCAAATTGTTAGCTACTTGGCCATAGTTGATTCCAAATGACGCAACACGTGCAAAAAATCCACTATCTGTGGTTGCAAAATCAGCAAAAATCGTTACTCCACCAAGAAACATTCACGGCAACCAAAACTTGTTCTACTTTTTTCATATCAATGCTATCAACTTAGTAGTGCTAAAACATACAAAACATGCAATGCATAAAAAGCTGAAAACAAAACAAAACAAAATGAAACAAACAAAGCACCTTCGCAGAAAAACAATGTCAGAAATATATATCTGATTGCCATTCTTCGGAAAAATGTTGCCATTGTGACTAAGGGTGACAGAATGAGATTGAAGAGTTTCAAAATGATGACTCAGATACGATTGCTAATAATAACATAGGACTATCTTGAGCAAGGTTTTTTCCTCTCTTTCCTTGTTCCAAAATTTTAGAGGCAACACACAGGAAAAAAAAAGAGGATTTATGTATGGTTGGTTTCCTTAGTGATAAGGGGTATTCAATATTTCTCTTAGCTTGTCCTTGTATTTATATTGTTTTGGGCAGGGTTGTCTCTTCCCAAATCAAGTTGCCAATTCTTGTAAATACTCTTTAACAAGTCACTTTCTTCAACCATAAAGCAAAGACCAATTCCACTACTTGGTAAAATACTATAGGCTAGCCCGCCATCGCAGCAAGATTCTAAGGTTAGGTGAAATACTGTATGATTCCGTATTACTACCATGCTTCCATGCATTTTCGCAAAATACATCACCTCACTATTAACGCATACTTTACTTGAATCAAATAGTACAAGTGTTTGACTATCCAATTAGCAGTTACAAATATTCTTAGTCCCCACAACAACAATAACCGTCTTTTCAGTTAATTATAATCAAATAATTAAGAACATACATAAAAATAAAATACAATTCAGATATGACATCTTATAGTGAATGAAATTTGAATTCTAACAATGTTATTGAAGAGTGAAAAGTCACTTACATACCTGCAACCCAATAACTAGAGAACATAATAACTACAACCTAATAATAGTAAAAGAGAAAAAAAAAAAACACTTTGAAGCAAAAGTACCTTTTATTACTTATACTTTAATGCAAGCTCAAATTGGGTTATTGAGGGAAAACAAGTAGGCACTTGAAGCTTTCGTAAGTTTTAATATCCTTGCAAATATAGAATGAACTAAGAACATAAACAATTACATGAATAAAAACATAAAAAAGAATTAGTGTGAACGAAACGATAGAGGAACAAGTGGTGATTGAAATTAAGAATAAAACAAATAGAAAATATGGAGAAAACGTAGAAATGGAGAACGCGCTAATTTATATAAAGATTAAGATAATTGTATTAGAGAATCACCACTTGAATTTCTAGGATTTCAAGTTAAGACTAAAAAAAGTCACTCTCTCAATATACAAATGCTCTAAATTTTCTCAATTTCTCATTCAAAAGTCATTATAAACTTGTCTCTAAAATAGTTTCTAAATTTATGAACTTGTTTTTAAATTGGTATCTAATTAGTTAGTTGGTATGCTACCAACTAATTTTAGATTCTAAAATTAGTAACCAAAACATTAGTAGCTAATTAGATACTAACTAACTAATTAGATATCAATTTAGAAACTAGTTTATAAATTTAGAAATTATTTTAGATACTAATAATTTTTTTAATCTCTAAAATAGTATCAAATGAGTGACTTATTAGTTTTTATCTATAAAATTATTCAATTTAAAGATTTTTTTTTAGTGAATGGTGACTACATGTAACCAGTTACATGCAAGGGGGATGAAATTCAAATAGAAATTAAGAAGGAAAATTCAAATTCAAATCCTAAATCCTAAATCTAAAAGTTCTGTTGTTCCTCTTGGCCGAAAATACAATGTGTTTTACATGCCTTGTCATCTTTTCATGCTTCCTAATCTCTCTTTGAAACTTCCTTCCCTTTTGTTATCCAAAATTCCTATTAGTTAGACTTTTGATTGAATCTTCAATTGAATTCTAATCTTAAATGAAACTATAGCTATTTTTTTTAAAGAGTACAGTGTAGAATTAAAAATTAAAGAAAAATACAACAAAATTAAAATTTTAATTTACAAATTACAAACAAAGTATTTTAATCTATAAATTACAAAAAAAGTTTTTTTATTTTTTAATAAGTAATACTAATAAAGATCATTGACAAGAATAATCACTAAGAGTGAGTTTGGAATGAAGTAAGCAAAATCAAGAAGGAGAATGAGATTTTGGAAGAATATCAATTTATTAATCTATTATAGGAACATCAACAATTTGAAAATTTTCACTAAGAACCTTTTCTTTGACAAAATAACATATTTAACTCAAGATGTTTGGTTCTTGCATGTAAAACTAGATTATGAGTGAAGAGAACAATGTTAACATTTTCAAAATAGATCAAATAAGTATATTATGATAAACATTAAACACAAATAATAAAGATAAATCAAATAAATTTTAATGTAGCCAAGCAAGACTATGATATTCAACCCAATACTAGATCTTGTCATAATTAGTTGCTTTTTAAACCATCAAGAGACAATGTTTGGACAAGAAAACACAGGCTCTTGAGGTATAGATTGGTGATCATATGAATTTATAACCCAATCAACATTACAATAAACATTCAAATAAGGAGAAGCAAGTATGAGATGTTAACCCATTGAAATGGTTCCTTTTAAATGACACAAAATGCACTTTATACTAGTCCAATCCTCAATAGGTGAAAACATGTATTAACACACTTTATTTATAGCCAAACTTATTTCTAGATGAGTGATGATTTCATATTAAAGTGAGCCCATAATAAATTAAAACGATGAATACGATAAAGTGGCATAGTCATCTTTGATTAACTTGAATCCTTTAACCATTGACAAGTAAATGAGTTTAGTTTCAAACATATTAGTCTTAGAAGGTAAATCTTGAATGTATTTTGCTTGAGTAAGATGAAGAGAATCATTGGATTGATAACCAACTCTAATTCTAAGAAAATAATTCAAATCACCCAATTCCTTGAGAGAAATTTATGAATATTGTTATATGTGATGATAATATCATTAATATAAACTTAAACATACATTTTGGTGTTATATGGGAGGTGAGATTTAGGGATAACTCTATTACATCCTTTTAAAAGGTTGTTGAAAATTGTTGCTACAAGTAACACAAAGTCTTGCTAAACTTTGTCTACCCAAGGAGTATACAAGGAAGGAAAATTCAAAAAAAGAAGAAGAAGTAAACTATGGTTGCTTCACCATTAGTTGCATTAGGTTGACCTACAAAGATCTCTTGTCCAAAGTCTCTTTGACACACCAAAAAGCCTCTAAAACCTCAACCTGACCATATCTCCATTCATCTCATGCTTTACCCACGTACCCATAAACCACCATGAAATAACCTTTCAAGTAGATTACCCAAAGGCCTTAACTCATATTCTAATCAAACCAAACATCAAGACTTAAAACTTAGCCTTTGTCCCCTACAATACATTCGTCCAAGATTAAACTATTAGTGATTTTCAAACTGAGTAGGCACACGACTACCTCCTCTTGATCTTTGTCGTCTTAAAGTACACATCAACCCTAAGGTGCTTAGTTGTAAGAAGTTAGATAAAGACTTTAAGATTGTTCAAAAGTGCAAGATTCGTGTAAAGGCCAGATCCAAGAAAGCGGAAATGATGACTTCAATGGAGCTATGGTTTCCTTGAAGGTGCATGAGGAGTAGGTAGAGTGATTGGTTATGCCATATCACTTGGAAAAGATTAAAAAGAAGATCAAGGTGTCTATCCTAGAGAGTCTATACAAAGGAGTGAGAAAGCATGCAAACTTGACAACAATTCACTCATATATACATACTAGTCAAGAACCTCAAATACAAACTACAAGTTTTCTTCACTAGACACATCTCTATTATGATTTTTTTTAATGGAAATAAGTTGACCAATAACACATTTCAAGGATGATCTTGACATAATGCACCAATTATCAGAATTTGTGTGCTTAAAAAGGTATTGTGAAAAGCATAGAGAAGTAATAGAGAAAAATATTTTTTTTATACAACACTTTGAGTACAACAGCTAAATGTGATAACATAAAGTTAAGCATGACTATGAAAAGCCAATGAAATAAACACACCACAACATGCAAACTACAATAAGTTTATTTAAGATGTCTTTAAAATGAAGCTTTTTCATGTAGATAAAGCTAATGGACAAGTGAAAATCTATACCTCACATAAATGTCACATGTACATTACGCTTTCAAGCTTCTAATCATTATAATTTTTAGTGCATATAATAGAAAACTAAGTGAACTTTATTTGTAAATCCTTAATGATTGTGACAAACATGAAATGGTCATTTGAATATTCATTAGTAGAGAATTTTCCTTGTAATATCTTTGTGCTGGTGCAACCATCGTTCGCTGTTTGCTTGAAATTTGTTCGGTGAATTAGAGCTGACTGTGAGAGAGGATTTGCACGGTTCTTGTTCTCTTAGTATTTGATGATCCTGCCTGTTGACTAGAACGCTGGAAACTGCCTAGTCAAAGGATCGACGTGTGCACCGCTTCACACCTCCGTTCCTCTTCAAGATCCACCTCAAGAACCTGCAAAGAAACAGAGCGGCGCCGCTGCGGCCGATCGCACTCCAACGCCCAAGTCAGTG
>Ga0123342_1006544_pt1 | contig 16075 bp, 7 predicted proteins | sample Turbeawhitnodule_FD_89960 | JGI IMG/M metagenome (GOLD analysis project Ga0123342, IMG submission 89960) | Root nodule microbial communities of legume samples collected from Mexico - Turtle bean Mexico white nodule | ecosystem: Host-associated > Plants > Roots > Nodule | place: Mexico: Nepantla... | reverse complement strand
CCTTTTAACAATACCTTCTAAAGGATGGCTAGTCCGAGATGCTGAACACCAAAATTTGATTTTGGAAAAACAGCATCATTATGGAAATGTACATGCGGTAGAAAAATTACGCCAATCCATTGATAATAGTCGTTTCTCCATAATGCAGTGAACCTCTTCCCTGCCTCGCGCTAGAAAGATCGCGTCAGAAACCATAGACTCAAAATTCTATTGACGAATTTGAAGAAGTTTCGATGCCACATTTGTGATGAGAAGAATAGGTGTTGACGGAGGTCACATTCACATATTGAGTCATCAGTGAAGAAATCGCTGCTGCCATTCATTCATATTTTTTGTAAAAAAAGAATAAGAAACCAAATGATAAAAAGGATAACAACTATGATTTTTAAGAGAGATGAAGACATGAGAAAAGAACTGTTCTTCGTACAAAACGTTTAATAAACTGGTCGACATTCAAAATTTAAAATTGGTAACTGTTTTTTACAAAATGATAGAATATTAGTTTTAAAAATAAAAAAGAAAATCAGTTTTAATTAATTATAAGAATAATTAGTTATTTATTAAATGCTTAAAAAAATAATGAAATGACTAAAATAGTCAAGATAAAACATTAAAATAAATATTAATATAAGAATAAAATTGATAAACACCAAAGGAGCAGTTATAAAGGAGAATCATCCAAGACCTTTTTTCGAATGGGAGAAGCCTTTGGTGGATCAGTTTTGGCAAGTTTTGCAAGATGTTAGGTTGGTTTCGGGAGAGGCGGATAATTGGGTTTGGAAGGTCGGTGGCGTTCAGACGTTTTCAGTTAATTCTGCTTATACTCATGTTAGGAGGGATAGTGAGGTGGAAGGTTCTCCGATTTTCAGTAAGTTGTGGAGGTGTAAAGTCGTGCCTTCTGCTTTATTTACTGCTTGGAGGGTTCTGGAGAATAAGATCACTATTAGGGTCAATCTGGAAAGGCGAGGGGTGATGGTTGAAAATGCTTTGTGTTGTCTATGTGGGAAGGAGGAAGAGTCTTACTGTCATTTGTTTTTCGATTGCAGTTTTGCTTGGCGTGTTTGGTGTTTTTGCTATAAGTGGCTTGGAGTGTCGTTTGTGTCTCACATTGATCCTATGTCCAACTTTGCTCAATTCAAGATGAGTCAGTCTTTAGACTCAGTTAACGTTGTGTGGAGTACAATTTGGGTGGGGGTTGTGAGTGAAATCTGGAATCACAAGAATTTTATCATTTTCAAAAGGGGTGTGACTGATGTGTCAGAAATGTTTGCAATGGTGCAAGTAAATGTTTGGTTTTGGATTTCTGCAAAATCTCGTTCTGCTTCGTTTTCCTATCCTTATTGGTGTTTGGAACCTTTGGCGTGCATGAGGATCGTTTAATGATGATTTTAGGTTGTTTGTTTGGTTAGTACTTTCATTAGTTAGGTAGACAGTTCTAGTTAGAAGTTGGTTATTGTGTAATTTTGTATAAGGGTTGAACTACCTCTGGTTCTCATTTATTTATTGTTTATTGTTGATAAAAAAAATCATCTTTATATATAGGTATAAATTATTATTATTATTATTACTATATTATTATTATTATTATTGTTATTTTATCTATACTCCTATATTTTAAATTAGGATACATATTTTTGAAGAAAAAAAATATTTTCTAACATAATAATCACTTTATTATCTTATTTGATCATGTATTTTATATATTATTATTACACTATTTTTCAATAATTTTAAATTATAACTTATTTTATGTCCAATATGGATTGCAATAGTTTTAAAAAATTGTTAATAATTAAAAATGACATTAAGTTTTAATTTAAAATTAGATATTATAACTATAAAATATAACACTTATATATTTGAATATCCAATAAGAAAAATTACAACATAAGAATTAAGAAAAGTATGTAACATAAAATAATAAACGGATTAGTCTATTAGTCTACAAGCTAACTTAAACTTAATCCATCTGGCCATCATATCAAACGAGTTATGCTAAAAAGATCTACTTTTATTTAAGATATTATTTTAAAAAGACTACCTTGATTTGAATTATAAATTAGAGGGTTAACTGAATTTATTTTATTAGTGACACCATTTATTATAAAATCTTAATTGATTTTCTTCAAGTTTGATTAGCTATGATATTTTTCAAGTTTAAATATTGCCTATAATTATTCTCGTTAACTTCAACATCTTTGTTCCATCAATTTTTATCCATTTCATCTATTAAGAATTGATCACGGTCCACCTTCTTAAGAAAATTGTAAATAATATATAATTTGCTCAAACTATATTTCTCATTGTCTCAAAACTATAATAAGATTCAATTCTACTAGTTATAATGAGAGATATATTTTCAACACACCAAATGTTAAGACATTTTTAATAAGTATAGTAATGAATGATGATGATTAAACAATTCTTGTAGATTTTGTGGATATTTTTGTGAATAATCTTTATAGTCGTATTCAATATCGTGATACAATACACTTCTTTAACATAAATCTAGTATCTCCAATGTAGTATTTTCCTACATATATTGAAGTTATATTGACTAGAATTTCATAATTATGTCAAAAGTCATGACATGTATCAAATTGAGATAAACTTACCTTCAAGTATTAATCGATTATCTGTAATAAGGACATCTATCAATATTCTCAAATCAAATGTTATCCATTCTCATTCAGCTATAACATACAAGATTTTCATGTCGAAATCACAAACTAGAAAACATTTTGCATTGTATAACATTTTCTTCCATGAAAGCAACACAAATCTACCCTAAGGACCTTAACTCATACATGAGTTCCATTTATGACCCGTAAACAATCATAAATCGCAACAAAATTATAGTTATTTGTTATAATCATTCTTTACACAATATATGTATGTCAATTAACACAAGAGGTTGTCATGATATTACCTTAAAACATGGGTAAAATCTATTGTTGTTAAGGATATGTGATTGCACATCTTGTCCTATGATTGAACTAAATATTTTCCCTCTAACATAATTATTCCATCCATTCAACACATTATGTAAGTGTCAACTAACTATTTCTCCTCATTGATGGAAACAAATGATACAATTACTTTATGTCTTATTATATACAAAAATTTAGTCACTTGTTCTTTAACTCTTGATAAACACATATTTCACCACATCGAATACCCTTAAGTGTTCACATAGGTTAATAAAAGTATTTGATCTCATGCAAATAATGTCACAACATTGTTCAATATAAAATAGGTATGACATAAACTCTCAAATACAATAATTATTAAAAAAACAAATTTCCTAATATTACTTGTGGTTCTACTTAACTTATGTAATTCATGAGTTATCCAAACAAATATTATAATTGTGCGTACACATTTTTTAAATGTTGGTGTGGTTATGAAATTAAATTTAAATTATCCATATCTTTTTCTTTTAAATTAATAATCTAGTTTTTTTCTCTGTCATGTCAAAATTCCTTCTACATATACAAAATTTTATAATATTAATTCCTAATTAAAAATCTGACACACAGTTTAATTCAATTTCCATACTTAAAAATTAACAATTCTTAATTTAAGATAGTGCATTAAAATTAATTAATTTAACCATAACTTTAAATTACAATTCATTCATCTTTTTAAACAATTTAATCCATAATTTTAACTTAATAATTTGTACTATAAAATTATTAAATCATAACTTCAATAAATCAGTCCTAATTTAATTAATATGTAATTTAAATAACTCTTTGCAAACTAATTCTTTTTTACACATTCATATGTATACATATAATAACATAAGTCGATCCTATCATCTACCACTACCATTTTAGATTCCAGACATACAAATAATAATGTATAAATTAAATATCTGAAATATAAATTAATTAAATTTAAGCCCTAATTTCCATATTTGATTTATAATTAAAACTTACACAATGTAATAATTTATTGTTATTAACCCTTTTTTATTTTTTTTATCATTCATTTATATAACATAAATAAAATTACAATTATACTATATGTAATGAATTACATACACACTTAAAAAATATTACATACATAATGTATAATAATATATTTGATTAGAACTATAATATATAATCAACTATAACCTTACACACTGTAGAAAAACAATATATATATATATATATATATATATATATATTAATTATAAAGTAAATATGATCTATTATCTTTAAAGAAATATCACATCATCAAATTATGACTAAGATTTTAATAAATTATATTAATAAATTATATGTAACTTTTTTTCATCAATCTTTCACATATATAATAACATACCTTTTAATCAAATGATTGTCATCCAATTTATATAACATAAACACATGTACAAAAATGTTCATTATTTAACCACAGTAAGACAACATAATATGTTTCAGCCATACAATCATTAATCAAAAAAACACATTTCACTCATGTCCAAACCAAGAATCAACAAGCATGTATTTGTGAGCTCACATTAAACCATCTTCTTAGTCCAATTAAACCATTAGAAAGGAAACAACTAATCTTAAAGGAAAGGAAACTGCAATACTGAGAGTGAGAAAAACAATTTCAAAGTAAAGAGACAAGGAAGAAGGAATCAATGCAAGTGTGAAAGGAAAAACAAGGATTTACTACTTTTTAATGTCAACCTCCAATGGTTTTATTAGTTTGCCATCATCAACATGAGCCAGTGTTTTTGTCATGCACAGAGAAGGAATAACATCCCGTGATTTTGCAGTGGACATTAGAGCAGAATAATAAAACCAAAGATAAAAACGCAAAACCAAAATGTCCAATGAATTTTTGTCTGGTTTCTCTCATAGTTGTGGATGTCGGGGAAAAACATCTCTCACAAATCTTATAATAAAGAAATGAACGGATACAAATACTCATCATCTACACTTTTCTGTGTGCTAACTTAGTACTCATACAAAAACAAACAAAGATTTAAAGGTTTCTTTCAGTGAATTAAAAAATAAAACTATTACAAAAATGCACAAAAACTATTTTATAATAAGGGTATGATCCAATACAAACCTATTTTAAATAGTCATCATTTTAAGCAGAATTAGTAAATTTGAGTCTGAATTCCACCATTAGTAAAACATAAATAACATAACCATTTATAAATACATCAAAAAATAAAGGTGTATTTAACCCTTCCTGATCAATACTAACACCATTAAACATCCTTAGCTGAATATATGTTAGCATACTAACTCTCTGTAACAAGCAGATATGAATTCAGTTGGTCTGTCATCTCATATTGAATAAGGTATAAGAAGATAGTCTCAATTAATTAGAAGTTTGAATGCTTCTATTTGATTGTGATGATTAATAGGAGAATCACTTAATAATGAATGGTTAGTGAAAGAAAAAGGTAGGAGACTAAACTATCCTTTGTGATTCCCTTCTTCTTATGAGGTGATATATGAGAGAGTGTGTTCCCCAAAGATTGTGAATGGAACAAAAGAAGAGGGTGTTTCATGGACAGTGCTTAACCGAGGGAGCCAGATAGAAGTACCAATCACAAAGTTTGCGTGTCTGCATGCCTTGTTGCTGTTAGCTACTTCTGTGTTTCATCTTCCACATGCACATGCTATTATTCCAGTTACTTTCTTTTCATCCACATAACTCTCTTTTCACTTTATCAACACAACTGTAATAGAAAGACAACAATCATCACAACGTTCTTGTAACATCACCACCACCTAAATAATAAATAATATTTTATATTATGCACAGACCAAGTCCAATACCAAAGGTGGAAGCTTGTTATATCATTTTGATACTCATTTCTTGTATAAGCACAGACCTAATATCAAATCTCTAATAAGACACAGGATTATGCCAATTGTGTCATTCTTATGCATGCTTCTATTCACGTGTACTGTGACCAGCTCTGTATTTTACACAGATGCATAATTTGAATCTTACATGTTTAACAGATACAGATAAAAATAATAACAGTTTAAAAATCAAGTAAATCATTAACATTTTCATTCAATGTTATGTTCTTGTCCCCTAGCTTGTACAATTATTCATTGACATCTTTTTGTCTGACACATAGTCACGGGTTGTTTATATGAATTAACCAAAGTTGTAAATGTCTTAGATGGATCTAACTCTTAAAACAAGATAATAAGTTAATTATAAGTGATAAGTTAACTTCTAATCAATAAGTTTTTAATTTATAAATTCTAAGCTAATATATTAATTTATTTTATTAAAAGAATTTAGTTAAGTAACTAATAAATTAGTTAATAAACATAATATAACATAAAAAATATACCAAAAGATATGTATATACAATTATAAGCAATTATAAGTGCTTTTCTTGCTAATTAGTATTAGGACGCCTGAAATTCTTTGGCTTCTTCAATATACATTGATATTTCTTTTAGAGGAATAATGTGTCTTGGAAGACACTTTCAGAGTTAATTAAGTGGGTGTTCATGAATCAAAGTTAATATAATAATAAATGAGTAATAGTATCAATAATAAATAATAAATACCTGAACGTAATTGTCTATTTTTATATTATTCTTAATGAATTTTTCTTTACATGTATTCTCTGTGACTCATATCATTCTTAATTTTAATTTAGTTGCTATCTGAGCATGATTATTAGGTTTAGATATGTAATATGATTTGATTACTTACTTAAATATTGTACCAAAACATTCTCAATCTCATATAATATTTCTAGGTTAGGAAATTTCCTGTTTAGTACTAGATCCTTAGGTTATATAAGAATTCCTTTATTATTGAAAAATCTCTAAAATATGTTCGGAAGTTGGTCAAACACAGATTGAGTGTGGGAAGTGAATTAGAAAAGATAGTGGTTTGAATGGAAAAAATCACATGGAATTTATAACATGTTTGGAACAACAAACCCTACATAAGGATAAAAAAAAGTACTTGATTTTGGATAGGATTTTCTTTGTAAAATCATATTAAAAAAAATTGACTAGTCCAAGGATGATTAACAATCCAAAATCATTTAACATCTACTGAAAATTAAAATTATTACCATCTATTCACTTTTTCGTTTGGAAGGTTTCTTTTTTGAATAGGGTAGAGAGGTGTTCAACTAAGCCATGTAATTGTGTCTTATGTGGGAGTGTTGAAGAAATCACATCACGTCTATTTATCACTTGACAAACTATAAATAGAGTTTGAAATATTGTAACTCTTGACTTGGAATTACCTCGGTTCATCAAAACTCTCTTAGGGAACACTTTAACCAATTCGATAGTCTATACTTTAACAAGAAGGGAAATAAGTTATGGAAAAGTATGTGGGTATATATCATCTGGTGTATATGGAAGTAGAGAAAAAAAATATTATCTTTAATCAAGGTTGATGCAGAGGAAATACTAACTTTGACACAATTATAGATTTGGGCTTGGATGAAACGCAAGGTTCCTCAAGTAAGTTTTTCTTACTCAGATTGGATCCTGCCCTATAAATTGACAACAAAGTAAAAATACTTATCTTTCCATCAGATCTGGATACAATTTTGTCAGTTATATTTTAAAGTATTCCCTCTAAGTTATTTCATCCAGGTACCTCTATTTGAATATTTGAATGTGATGTTATTTGTTGTTTTTCTGACTCATTTATTGTCTTTTATGATTGTGTACAATTATACTTGGTAAGGATAATTTTTCCATAACATTCCATCAAACAAATTTGTCTAGATATTATTCTTTGCAGGATAAATTGTTTATGGAAAGTCTGTTGGATTACTAGGGACACTTTAAGATTAGTGAACAAGGACAAAGGTTACACATGGTTGTTGTTGTTTAAAATACACCTTAAAACAAATTTACAGATTGAGCACATTTGAAAAGCAAAGGTTTTTTCCCCTCTTTATATACTAATAAAGGATGTTTGATATGTTTTATTTTTTTTCATTTTTGGATTTCATGATTATCCTAGAAATTCTTTTTTATATAAGTGTTAAAACATTCTTAAAATGTTCTCTTTAATTTATTTTATTCTTTGTCGATTAAAAAAATTTAATATTTCTAGTATTTATTACTTTTCCATAAGACTATTTAACTTAATTTAAATTTGTAAGATACACTGTACTATGTGTTTGTTGAACTAAACTTTCTCATATTACAAACACTTCCCTAATGAAATAAATAACCTATTATACATTTGCTCCATCAATTTCAAACCTGAAAAATAAACATGCTATGATTATTCTCAAATATCATTAGCATGAGTGAAAACGATATATCAACTTTTGTTGTGAGTATATTACAACTATAAAAACTAAAGTGAAATATTCTCTCATTTAATAATATTTGAGAAACATTCTATCCTTTAATAATGTGATTTCTCTTATTTAGATATACTTAAACCAAATATTAATTATTATTTTTTTATGTTGGAGATATCACATTGACTATAAGTAAGGATATTTCATAGTATATAAGGGAGTGCAAATTTCATCTTACAAGTCAGTCTGGTAAGGTTGAGTTAGGCTTAAAGTAATTTTTTAATATGGTATCAGAGTTATTTAAAACCTATTATAGCGATAGTTTGTTGGGCTTATCAGGTCACTCGCTGTCGGGCCGCTATCAGATCACCCATAAATATATATAGTCTCACACACAAGTTGACAGTCCCGACGTGGAGGAGGGGTGTTGGAGATCCCACATCGATTTGTGATAATGACATTTCAATTCAACTCAATGTTTTCCACAAGTGTTCATTATATTATTTTGATTTGATGATATTTTGAATTAATTTTGGATGACCATTTTGTTGGATTGTATTGATCCGATGTGGTGATTGTTTATTTTGATATAACTTTGAATTAGTGAGATAGTGATTTAATTTCAAATGACTTCATACTATTTTGTATGATGTAATGATTGTTTATTTATAAATATAATTTTGTCCTATTTTGATTTGTTGTAATGATAGTTTACTTTCAAATAATTTGACGATACTTTATAATCTGAAATTTATTTAAATTTATTTTTCTAAAATGTATTTTAAATTTATGTATAAAATTATAAGAAAAATATTTTATATTTTTCTAAATTTTCTATAAATATTTATAAAAAAATCACCTAAGTATACCTAATTCGAGAGTATGGGTATTAGTTGGAAGTTTGGAACTCAACTTAAATTTATTAAAAAAATTTGAAAAAAAAAAAGACTTTGAAGGAACATTTTTAATAAATTTATTTTTCAATATAGTTTTTTCTCTTTCAGTTCAGTATATAATAATAACTAATTATATGTAGTCAATTATTAAAATAATACAATTTTCGCCATAATTAGAATCCATTATTTTATGATATTTTCATTTTTCTCACTTTGTGATTTTGTCAAAAAAAAATTATCTTCTTTTAATAGTACACTTCACACACGATCTATATAATATTTCTGTGCAATATTTATATCAACTATTAAAAAATACTTATCTTTATCTTAAAATTAAATTTCACAAGTTTTAAATAGTAGTTTTATTTAAGAGTAAATAGTCAATTTAATATTAAATTTGGTAATAATTTTATCAAATTAGTTATTTGAAATAATAAAATAAATATGTTCTAAAATGACACATGATCAATTATTTGTGTCCGTAAAATTGGTAAAGAATAGTGAAATAGAAAATTTATCTAGAATAAACATATTGATTACTAGAATTATAATAGTTAGTTCTTAAACTTATAATGATTGAAAAATTAATTAATGATTATAAAAATTTAATTAAATTTAAATCTTTATAATTTAAGTTCTAAATATAAATACGTAATTAACTTGTTAAAATGGGAGATTAATTTATCTCGCTATATATATATAAATCGGGTGCTTGAATAGCAATGAGGGCGTGCAAATATAAAAAGGCTTTTATGTTTCAATAAGACAGGCCCATGATTAATAAAATAGATTGTTTATTGACTACAGTTGTAACACATCAACAAGTCGCTTTGGCCGAGTGGTTAAGGCGTGTGCCTGCTAAGTACATGGGGTTTCCCCGCGAGAGTTCGAATCTCTCAGGCGACGTTTATTCTTTTTTGTTTTAATTTTGTGACATTTTTTTAATAGTAAAACATACTTAACAATAAATATACCACAGGACGAGAAAACCAAATTGTTTTTGTTCCTTTTTTTTATACATTTTAAAACAGTTTTATTTCTTCTCAAAATACCATCTCAATATTTCAAAATAAAAAAACTTCAATTCTCCAAGCACCCTACTTAATTAAGATCCTTTTTTTTTTTCACTGTTAATTTAAGTTAATTTTTTAATTTCTAATGAAAGATTTCAATCAAGAAAAGTACAAAAAAAATTAATAGATTACGGAATTATGAGCATTTAATCAAATGAGATAGTAAAATTGAGCATTATTATGTCATATTTTACAAACGTGATCGTAAAATATGTAGAGATTAAAGAATATTAAGATAAAATATTTAGTCTAAATCTAGAATACTAAAATATAAAAAAAAATCGAAAAATGGATGATAAACTATGAAATAGTGAAATAGGGAAAATTGTAAAATATCCAAATTATATGTATTAATAAAAATAATATACCGAAAAAAAAAATGCAGTTCCACTTTCATTACCGAAATTTGGATAAAGAAAATAATGGCACTATATATTAAAAGTTGAACTTCTACCAAAAATCAATTGTTCCATGAAAATTAATTTTACTCTCAATAAAGGGGTTTTTGTGTTATGTTAATATCTTGATGTATTTTTAGAAATGAATTGTATTTAGTCCCAGATTGGGTTGAATCTTAATAATAACTAATTGCTGAGAAGAAACACATTAATTTAGACTATTAATGGACTAGTGCATAACAATCTTATTATAAAAATTAGTTATGCTAAAAAGCATTAACACTGCCGACCCGAAAAAAAAAACGCTATACTTAATTGAATTATATTTTTTATTGACGAAAAATTAAAAAAAAAAATATTAAAGGAATGACTTAACCAATGTACGTATGGTCAAATTCTTTACAATCGACTATATCATAGGAAATCCATAAATCATTACTAAGTTTCTAATCTCACTGAGTTTTAGTTAGGTTTAAACTTAAATTCTAAGATAAATGTTTCTAATCTCAGGCACATAAGAACTAAGAGAACTAGAAAATTAACAATGCTGCAAAGAGTTACTTATTAGCCTATATATATAATAGCTTCTGTATTACAGAAAAAAGAATAGGATTTTTCGATGCAAATTAAAGGAAAAATACTCCTTAAACCTTTTACTTCTTTACGTAATGTTTTGGTTTCGTGACCTTGAGCTTCTTTTAGCTTTGCTGGTTAATTATTTTTTTAAAGAATTTGTGATATTTTATGATAAAAAATGTTATTTAGGTAATTATTTTTAAAAAATTGAAATTTTAGAATTTTATTAGAATAATTAAATCGCATAAATTTCTATAATTTTAAATTTCACTTAAAAAATACAAATTTAAAATTATAGTAATTTATTTTATCAATAAATATCAACAATGATTTTTTTTTATTATCTACAATTTTTTTTATCGTATATTATGATTATTCTTTTATCGATATAACAAGTTTTGTCATAGATCATTGTTTAATTAATTTTTACTATTACTTGCAAGAAGAATGACTTCAACATGTTGTAAATTGTGTTGCATGCCAATATTTTATGCATGTAAGTGCAAACTAAATATAAAAAAGTGCAAATTATATTTTAGGATACCCAACTCATAAATAAAATATCTGGTCACACCATAAATGTAGAGAAAATAATTTTATACAGAAAACACAGACTAATATGCTCAATTAGTAAAAAAAAATGAAAAACACATTATATTGCTTTTGTTTGTTTTTGGCTAATGGTCTTAATTGGATGATGAGAAAGGAAAGATACCTTGTTTTGAATTTGAAATGATCAAGCTTTTAGTGTCCATTGTTAAGTTAAATATCGATTTGCAGTCAAAGAAATAAACCCTTTAACAATGAACTATTTCTTCACATCGTTATTAAAATGTTCACAAGCATATATCACACTGTGGAGGTGTTTTCATATGTGAAGTTATAACGGTAATAAATTTTCCTTATGCTCTATATTTAAGGCTCTCATTAATAAATAAAATATCAAATTCTTAAAGTCTTTACAAATATATGGGGAAAGATACAAGATCAACCACATCAATTTTTTTTCTAGTACATCAAATTGTTCTCTTAAAAAGACGCAACATCTTTTTTTTAATGAACCCAGAACTCGTAATGAATCCAAAGTTTAACTGTTTTTACAATATGAAATTTACAACCAGTTAAATATATTGAACTAAAAGTTCACAAGTAATTAATTTGTATTATCTTGAAATTCATAAGGTAAATTTGACTATGAAGTTTTAATAAAAGTTTTAAATATAAATTTATTTAAAAATCTTAAACTAAAATCAAATTTTGAAAAGACAATAAATTTTAAAGTTAAGTATATAAACTCTCCCACGTACAAAATCAACGTCCCATATATATAAAAGTCTAAAGAAAAAAAGAAAAGAAAAATTCAATAATTGAAAGGCTGAGTTGTGACTTATATCTCATAATTGAAGATATCTAATTAAGTGCAGGCATGTTAAATATTTCGATAGAAATCAAAGAATCACGTTGAAAATTAATTTATATTGTTTAAGATAAATATTTATATGATTTTTAAATAAGAAAAGAAGACAAATGATAAAAAGGACAAGAAAACTATTTATATTTATTGATTTTAGTATCAATGTGACTAAGTACAAAAATACAACTTTTTTTCATAAGAAGATTAGTAATAATATTATAGATATGTTGAATGGTTTTTTCCAAAATACCTACGCCATGTAGAACATTAATATAGATTTAGAAACAATGTATGTTACAATAAACTCATCATATCTCAAAAATTAAACATAACTAAACCAAGACTTATTCTCTTGTAGTTTAGCTCTATAAACAATGTACTTATAGGTGTACAAAACTTATAAAATTATACATTCAATTGTTTATATATTACAAAATTTAGAATTAGTTTTAAACTGAATAAGCTTTATGTAACTTTAGTTTAATAAATATCCATATCAAATTTTAGTGTTGGTGCTACTTTTACAAAAGATCCATCACCATAATTACTTAAAAATTAATTTTACAGAATGAATTATGTGAACGTTATCTTAAATACGCACTGTTACACATTGACTTAGGGTTAGTAGGTGGTGTCGGTGAATTTTGTGTCCATTTTCTTTCCTCATCAACAAATAAGAGTGTTTGTATTTGTATAAAGCTTTTGCAACCACTCATTAATTTAGGCAACAAAATTTATTGAATTTGGCTTTATATTAGTTTGCTAGCTAGATAACGTCATAAGTTAACTCATAGTAGAAATCGAAAATCATCGTAGTCACATTCTGAGTAGTAATAAAAGGAATGAACATGCTGTGTGTACATTCTTAATTAATAACCTTTGAAGACACATCTGGTTACAATTTTATGTTTTGCTTAAGCTTGGTCAAACTAGTCTGCACAAATGTTTCAATTGAATCCAATTTCTGTAAACATAAACCTTCAGCATGGATCAACATAAACGCGTAACTTGCAAGTTGAAACCACAGCTATTATTTAAAATTAACTTTTTTAGTTCACTACAAGAAGAAAAAAAAAGTGGTTGTCCACTTGTGGAGACTAAATAGTGTCAGCTAAGCCTTCACAATTAAAGAAAATAAAATAAAGTGGGAGAAAACGTGGGTTATACTCACACAAATTTAAATAATAATAATAATAAAATTTTAATTTTTTTTGAAGGTTAAACCCACGCCATTTCTACTTAAATTTAAAGGTTAAGCCACGCTATGACTACTTTAAATTTTGAAGGTTAATCCTCCGCTATGCATTTCATTTTAAAATTAAATTTAAAATGAAAGTCAAAGTACGTTTCATTTTTTGGGTTTCATTTTTGGGCGTAAACTCATAATGTGAGCACTGAGCAGTGGAACGTGAACGATTGGGTGGAGCTTGAGCATTTGAGCACTGAGCATGGAACGTGAACTATTGAGCTTGAGCTTGAGCGATTTGAACGTGAACGATTGAGCTTGAGCAATTTGAACGTGAGCGATTGAGCGAATGAGCGATTGGGCGATTGACATTGTCACAATGAGTTTCGTTCTTGATTTCTTTCTTCATTTCTATGTTTTTGAAGTTCTTTCGGATTGTGTTGGATTGTGATTTCTAAAACCCTAATAGTGACTTAATTAGATGTTAAGGGGTCTATATGGATGTTAATGGGTCTTTGTTAATTCATTGATAAAGGTTGAATAAACCAAGCTGTGTAGCATCGTGACTTGTGAGTGGCTTGTTATTTTAAGACAATAACATCGTGACTTGTGTAGCATTGTGCCTTGTCTTATTATTTTTTTCATTCCTACTCTGCCAATTCTATAGAAGATAACTTCGTGATGATATATCAGAACACATTGAAGAGAACTATTTATATAAATTTTGTTTGCTTAGTTTTAAGAAAAATGTGATTTTGTTTGCTTAGTTCATTCAAGTTTCACATGTCACCTTTCTCACTGAGAACATTTTTATGACCAGAAGAACATCCTTGCATTCACATGAGACTTTGAAATTTTTTATGTCAACAATCCTCATCTGCTAAAATATTGAACAAATTCACATCTATGAGGCACTCTTCCTGTAAGATAAACTGCATGGTTACATTCAGCATATAGTTTGCTTCGAAGTGGTTGAACTTCTATGTACTAACTGGTATAAAATAGAGTACAACAAAATATACTATGTTTGAGTTTTTAGACATTGTATGATTTGCGTTTTCAGACATTGTATTAATCTGATGCTTGGAATTGGAATAGCTCATAATATTATGCATTATATTTAATTTATTAGCTTAGAAGAAATAAATATTTTTTAGATGGTTCAAAGAATTCCATTAAAACCAGTTTAGAGATACACATCAATTGTTCAAATATATTTCATTGAATAATTTCTACCCAATTTTAAAACATAGAGGCACGTAGTTAGTGGCATGTTGACTTTTTGTTGAAAAGTTACTCAATTAGAAGTTTATGTTTTCTTATTCTGGGTGTAGATTGAAGAGCTCAAGCTTTGCTCCTCTACTGAGGTAATTATTGCATGAGGTACCTGTTGGGTAAGAAGCCAGGACCAATTGGGTTGGGCTGAGTAGACACCATGTTTTAGTGAGTGAACTTAATCATTGTGTCCCTTTATTATCTTTATTTATCTCTATTTAAAGAGATCATTGTACTTGTAATTGGTGTGCAACAGGATAAAATGAAAACCTAATAGTTGCCCGTATGGATGTAGGTTGTAGTTGGCGACCGAACCACATTAAATTATGTGTTGTTTATTTTCTCCAGTTGATTTGTGATTGTGTGTGTTGCTTCTACGTGCATTTTTTCCATCAAGTGGTATCAAGAGCCTTGGTTCGTTTACACACCAGAGATCCGATCAGCAGAAATTAATCGACGAGACGTGAAAATTGCGGCTGCAATAGCGTCCCAAAGCTAGGGTTTTGCAGAAGCAACAACAACTTCCCAAAGCTAGGGTTTTGCAGGGGCTTTAGCGACATCCAAAGGTAGGGTTTCACAGACGCGACAATGACATCCCAAAGTTAGGGTTGCATGTCGTTCTGCAGGTGTGCTGGTCTGAGACGACACGAAGTGTAGTGCGACGGCGGTGACCAGCGACGGTGGTGGTGCGGAGAGCGAATAGCAGCGGTGCGCGTCCTGGAAGTTGCGGTCTAGTGCGGCGAAGCGCCAGTGCATTGGAGACTACGACCAGGTCTGTTGGTGACTGATTTTGGGTGGTGCAATTTTTGTGGTCTTGATTTAAAAAAAAATTGCCAAGATCTGAAATTAGTTGTACCGAGTATCTCGACTAGTTGTTTGAGATGGTAGAAAACGGGAAGTTCCGAATTGAAAATTCGATGGTACAAATTTCAGTTGGTGGAAAATGCAAATTGAGGATTTGCGAGTTCAGTTACTGAGCACATCAATATGATCTTAGCCAGACTTACGT
>Ga0123342_1006543_pt1 | contig 16076 bp, 10 predicted proteins | sample Turbeawhitnodule_FD_89960 | JGI IMG/M metagenome (GOLD analysis project Ga0123342, IMG submission 89960) | Root nodule microbial communities of legume samples collected from Mexico - Turtle bean Mexico white nodule | ecosystem: Host-associated > Plants > Roots > Nodule | place: Mexico: Nepantla... | reverse complement strand
ATTTGGTGATTCGGTCACTGACTTGGGCGTTGGAGTGCGATCGGCCGCAGCGGCGCCGTTCTGTTCCTTTGCAGGTTCTTGAGGTGGATCTTGAAGAAGAACGGAGGTTTGAAGCGGTGCGCACGTCGATCCTTTGACGAGGCAGTTTCCAGCGTTCCGGTCAACAGGCAGGATCAGCTTGAATCGGCTCATGTAAGACAACCAAGGAGGTGGGAGCATAAAAGAGCCATGAGGAAGAAAAATATTGGATATTGAACCAATTTGAGGAGAGGCGCCAACATCAACACCATGCCCCTAAAATTTCTTTGCCTTATGTAAAAATTCCTAGTTTTAGTGGGGAAGGTGACTCCAACATTTACCTAGGATGGGAGTTTAAAGTTGAACAAATTTTTAATGTACATGAGGTCCAAGAAGACCAAAATATCAAGTTAGCCTCAAAGTTTTTAGACTATGTCAAGTGGTGGCATAAGACTGTAATGGACATTGGACATAACAAGAGGCCAAACGTGATCTCTTGGGAGGATTTAAAGTTATGTATATTTTAATACTCAAAGAAAACTTACTTAAACTTTAATTATGAAGATTAGGAATTTCTTAGAAATTGAGAAAGTAAAAGAGATTAAACTCCACAATTATGAACACAATTTGCCATATACTTAGAATCCTCTTTAGTAATTTGCAAAGTAAAAGTTAAAATGTGAATGCTTCTCAAAACACTTTTATCTTTGTTTTTCTTTGTGGATTCAAAGGTTCCATATCCTTTTTGTATGCATATTTTTTTGTTGTCATCCCACTTTTCACTTTTCAAAAAGAATTTCGGTTTGTATTCTATGTTTGGAATTAATCAACCACTACTCACACAACATCCAATTTGTTCTGAACTCTTCTAAATTAAAATCAAAATAAGTAGAAAGACTCATAAAACATTAAGAACAAAGGACTCAAGCAAAAGATGTAAGAAAAAAAAATTGACACAAAATAAAATTCAAAAGCGGAATTTAAAGTCTTTAATGAATAAAAATTGCAGAATTGTAGATGACTAGAATGTAAAGGCGAAACTTAAATTGCTTGTAGGTAAAAACAAGAATTTAAATGCGCTAGAAAATAAATTGCCAAAGCAAATAAACAAACAATAACCATGCTTTAAATACCACATGATGTGAGTTGATTTTTAGGATTGCACATTTTAATTGGTTGCTCTTGTTTATGATTTTTGATTTAGCAATTTAAGGTGAGAACCCTAAGAAGATTCTCACTGGACACGAACTTAATCAAGTGGTGAAGTAAGTGTGAAGATTCATTTCAGAAGGGCAAAAAGAAAAAGACAATAATATGGTGTGGATGATGCAAGGGCGGAAATTAAAGAGCATAAAATGAAGCAAGGAATGAAGAAGATGACCGAATGGAAAAAAGACACAATTAAGAACATAATGAATAAAGTAAAAGGAAAAATGGAAAGGAATGGAAAAGATGAGTTGAATAAAGCTTATGGAGATTGGGAAAGATGAACACACTACTTGGAGGGTGTGAAACTCCAAGATAAGTGATGAAAAACCACCACTTGAAATGCTCATACACTCAAGATAAGACCTCAATTCATTTAGAAGACAAAGCCTAATCACTCAAGCAAAGTTTCTAGGTGAAAATACATGAGGCAAGACACCCTATTTATAGGAAAGGGTGCCTTGGTGGGCAAGATGTGTGAAGGGTAGAAATGGAAAGGGAAGGGGCTGCCTAGGGTGTTGACCATGGTCAAAACCGCACCTTTAGGCATAACTTCTAGAAGGTAGGTTAAAAATCCTAACTCTAGGTGCCTTGTAAGTACAGTCCCTTTTATGCTATGTGAACCTACTCTAGATTATGTGAGACATGCTTGGGCCACATATTTCCTTAATTTCTATAACTCTAGGATAGCTAATAAATAGTATAAGAATTTGATATATAGGTAGGAAGATGTATTAGTGTTTGTAATACATGTTTACGAATATATATAATTTGCTTATTTGAATGAATGTTTGAATTTATATCTCTAGCTGGCTGAGTTTAACTGAAGAAGTTAATTTAGATGGGAAAACGCATAAAACAAAATGAACTAAAAAAAATGGCCATAATACATAGCGGTTATGACCATAATTGTCGTTTATACCTTGCCGGGAAGGGTATAAAACAATGATTATGGTCATAACCTCCGTGTATACCTCCATCTTTGCTAAGCCAGGGGAAGGATCTAAAACGATGGTTATGACCATAACCGTCATTTTATACCTCTTGCATGTATAATGTTTGACAATGCAGGGAAGAGTCGAAAATGATGGTTATTACCATAACCACCATTTATGTATGACATAAATACGAATGTTCAACAGCCGTCGTCTATGCCTAAATAGAATAAACTGCGTGTTTATATACAACAGTTTTGGGACTGTTGTTTTATTGCTAAAAGAACCATTGTCACACCTCTTTTCTGCACCAGTGCTTGGAGGCCAACTCCAATTTTGACGAGAGGGCTCAACTTGCTGAGACTGATCAAGATAACTTCATCAGTGAGCTTCAGTCGTGGAAGGTGAAAGACAAGTCATTGGAGAAGAACTACTCGATCTTGGAGAGGAGTGAGGTGAGGATGGCTGCCGACCTAAATGAACTTGAGTAGGGTTTGACTGAGATGTACCTAGCTCATGTAAGAAAGATAATGTTGAGGCCGAACAACTAAACTTCTAGAGGTATGCTCTTGGTGTGCACGAAGAAGGATTCCATCAGGCAATCCGACATGTGACCTTCTTTGATTATATTCCCACCGGTGAAGGGAAGTTTGACATCTCTAAGGATGTGCATGAAAGTCAGCTAGTATTGGTTAACGACATACCTTCAAGTCGTGGTGACGACAATGATGCAACCAATCAATGACAGGGTCGAGGGGGGTGACAAGTCCCTAATTTCAGTAATATTTGATATTAAAATATAAGCACTTATGAGTATTAATTGCTAAATTACATATAAAATTATTCCTAATTTATGAATTTATACCTTTTTACATATTTTATGATCTTTATTTGAATAAGAGCATTTTATTCCCAAATTTGATGTTAATTTCAGGTTTCTAGGGAAGAATGGAGAAGACGGGGCTAAAAATGAATAATATAAGCTACAAGGAGAAAGCTTGAAGGCCCAAAAACGCACAAAAAGCCCAATTCAACAGTAGAGCAACTTGCTCAAGCGAGAAGTGGAAGTGTTAAAAATCGATGCCTTTCTTGCCCAAGCGAGCTATATCTCGCATGAGCGAGAAAGAGCCAGAAGCATTGGGCCATTTTATATTTTAATCAACAAGCCCATTAGCGCAACGTAAGAAGTCACCTAACCCTAGAAAATTAGGTTAAATAGGGGGCTTGAGGCTCGACCCTAATGTGCACGATTGAGAGAAAAACACCATTGAGTGAATTATAACCCAATTGGGAGAATAGAAGGTGTTAGAAGATGCGTGGATAATTCTACTCTTTAGGATTGGGATTAATCTATTCAAACTCTTACATATTGAGGTGACCTCTAAACATAATATTTTGTTCTTGATTGATTATTGGTATTATTATTTTGCTTATAATTCTTGATCTAGGATCTTGAATATGACTGAAACGTATTTTTAGGGTTTTGACCTAATCAATAATACTTGACATATTTTAGTGCTAGAAATAGACTTGAAATGTTAATTGCTATCAACGTCTGATCTTAATACTGAGTTGTTTTTATAAATATGCGAGCAATCGATATTTAGGAAGCATCTTAAGAATTTTATATGCGAGGAATCGATATAAATGATTTTTATACGGACATCAATATCAATCAAAGGACATAATATTATCAAGCTAATCTAAATACAAAATAGTGAGAAAGATGAAACCCAGTCCCTATTTTCCCAATTGAAGCAACAACTCTTTGCTTTGTTTTCTTATTAATCATTGGCATTCCAACTGTACTAGCCAAGAGTATAAGTCATCTCGGCCCACGCACTTAGGGATGTCAACCCAATAGTATAAGTCATGCTTAGCTCGGTATGGGTCCAATAAATCGTTGGAGGGGTAGCCCAGATATTTTGTTCAGTAAACGTGGAAAACATAATTAAAAACAACAAGAGGAGTAACTGAATTAGTTAAAGCATATTAATAAATACAGGTCAAAGTGGTTAGGAATGTTTGTACCCGAAAAATAATAGATACTCATTAACCGAATATTGTTACTGTTAAATTATATTGTGTTGAAGATTATATTCTGAATGTTGAGATTATATTCTCACCGATGAAGGTTGTTGAAAGAATGCCCATAAAAGGGGTTTAAGACCCCGGGTAAAGCTATGCTTTTTTCTATGCTCTACACTGAGATACTTATAGTTTGAATGCTCTCATTGACTTGATCGTCGGAGTGTAATCAACAGGTAGAGCCCTATATGTCCCAGTGGAGCAGCATATCAGAGTGCCAATTGGAGATAGATCAGAAGCGGAGCACTCCCATTGAATCCAACCGAGGTCAATTGACAAGAACAATTGGCGCCCACCGTCGGGCCTGATAAAACTCGATCCCACCCACAATCGCAGCTAGGTATTCCAATGTCCTTCTAACGTAATGAGAAACACGAGGCAAGGACCTGTGGGGTCTGGAGGAGTTAAGGCCCCTGTCCTGCAACAACTTATGGAGGTCATGAGGGCCTTTCAGGAATCCAACGAGGAATACTGACGTGAACAAGAGTGAATTCGGGAAGAAGTCAAAGTTGAGCAAGAACGGCTATGCACAAAACCCTCGTTGACCAAGAGCGTCTTCGAGAAGAAGCGCAGACAAGCTGGGCCCAGCTTATGGCGGAGATTGAAGCCTACTCGATAGCCATGGAGGGACACACACAAACCAATGAAGGATTGCGTGGGAATTTACAATGACAAGGACGACGTACTTCTCGGGAACGACCCCCGGACTTGTCGTCAAGAGATGACCCCAAACCGTTCTCCCAACAAATCATGGACGAGCTTGTGCCGCCGCATTACATCACGCCCAAGGTCACACCTTTCACTGGCGTAAAGGACCCTGAGAATCATTGAAAAGCGTTCAGGGTTCAGATGAGTATCTTGGGAGGGTCAGATGCTATTCGGTGTAAAATGCTAATAGGTACATTTACAGGAACAACTCTGCAGTGGTTTAGTGGAATACCGGATGGTCGAATCACCTCTTGCCCTTAGTTTTCAAAATATTCAAAGAGCAGTTCTCAACCAATAGGGTCAACCCCCCACGATCCTACGATCTTTTCAGTCTCAAGTAGAGGGAAAGTGAGTCACTTGAGGAATATTTAAACAGGTTCTGTGCAGTATCAATAAGACTCCAAACTTAGAATGAATAGATGGAAGTCGATGCCTTTGTACAGGGGATGGCAACAAGCCCATTCAACAATTCGTTAATCAGAAGCCCAGCAGATTCGTTGGGCAAAATACATGAGCGAGCTACCGCCCATATCAAAGCTGAGGAAGTCGTTCTCAGGAAAAATGGCACCTCGCATTCGAAGCAAACCAAATACAAGGAGAACAACCGAGATCATCCTGCCAGGAGCAGAGAAGCACCCACCGAGAAGAGGGTAAACCAGAGATACATTCCTTATGTTGCTAAGAAGAATGAATCAAAGGTGAAGGGCAGAAAAGAAGCATCAGCCAGACCTAGGTTCCAGGTATCTTGTAATGAACTCATTGGAATACCTGGAGTGTCAGAAAGGTTGAAATTTCCAATTGTAAAGACAAACCGATTTTTAGGATCACAGAAGGATATATGGTGTAATTTTCATCAAGCTTTTGGGCATGGAATCGAGCGATGCATCGCACTTATTTATCAGCTGGCAGACTTGGTAAAAGAAGGCCTCCTGACAAAATATCTTGAGGTCGGTCAAGAAGGTTTACATGTGGAAGCCACATCCTCAGATCAAAGGCATGAAGCCCTAGTCCTTAGCGAGTTGAACACCATTGTGGGAGGATTTTCTGGAGGCAAAAGCTCAGCCTCCAAGTGCAGGCGTTATGCTCAATCTGTAATGACCTTAGACATAAAGGAACTCGACAACCACGCCGACCTCTCCCTTTGTTTCACAAAGACCGATATGGAGGACATGTTTCCCCATGCAGACGATCCTGTGGTGATATCAATTTTCATTATAGGACGAAAGGTACACATAGTCCTATTTGATCAAGGAAACTCAGCGGATGTGATGTTCTGGGGATAGACCCATATTTATTGTGCCAGCGAGTAACGATGGATGAAAGGGTTAAGCCTATGGTCCAAAGAAAGAGGAAGTTCAATGAAGAAAAGCACCTTGTCATCTGAGGAGAAACTCGGAAGCAGCTAATTGATGGCCATGTAAGGGAAATCCAATACCCTGAGTGGCTAGCGAACATTGTTTTGGGGAAAAAGGCAAACAAAAAGTGGAGAATGTGTGTAGACTTCACCGACTTAAATAAGGCTTGTCCCAAGAACTTTTACCCTTTTCCAAGCATTGATTCTCTGGTTGACAACGCATTAGGATGTCATTTGTTGAGCTTTTTAAATGCTTTTTCGGGGTACAATTAGATTTGTATGCACCCGAAGGATGAGGGTAAGACAACTTTCATGACCGACTTAGCTAGTTATTTCTATAAGGTCATGCCCTTTGGCTTAAAAAATGTTGGGGTGACCTATCAACGATTCATGGATTGAATCTTATCGCCAATGCTCAGGCATAATGTCCAGGCATATGTGGACGACATAGTCGTCACCTCGAAAAAAGAAGACCAACATGTTGTCGACCTTGAGGAATTATTTGCCACGATAGGAAGGTACAATCTGAAGCTTAATCCTGATAAATGTGTGTTTGGTGTTGAAACAGAGAAGTTCCTCGGTTTTCCGCTGACTAAGAAAGGAATTGAAGCAAACCCGGATAAATGCGCAACTATCATAGAGATGAGGAGTCCCACCAATGTAAAATAGGTGCAACAACTGACCGGACGAATGGTCGCACTGTCCCGTTGATGTGAGTTGATTTTAGGATTGTTCATTTGATTAGTGACACTTTATTTAGATTTAGATTTTAGAACAAATATATGTGAGAAGCCTGAGGAAAATTCCCACTGGACATTAACTTAACGAGTGTTAAATAGGTGTGAAGGTTAATTTCCATAAGGCCAAAGGAAAAACACAATTAATGGTGAAGATGAATGACAAATATAGGTGTGGAATTTAATCAAACATAAGATGTGCAAGAACATGTACCAAATTGAAATTCAAGAAAAAGAACAAAAACAAGACATATTTTGGACTTGAAAATAGGAATGGAAATGGAATGGAAAAAGATGAGTGAAAGGAAACTTAGGAGTGGTGGAATTGTGAATGAGCACGCCACTTAGATGGTGAATTGAATCCAAGATAAGTGTAGATGCCACCACTTGAGAGCTCACAACACTCATAAGATAAGACTAAGATTGAGGGAGACAATGCTCACACACTCTAACACAATTTGTGTATAGTAACTTTACTCTTCATTCAACATATTAATTCATGAGGTAGGCCTCCCTATCTATAGATTTAGGAGCCTTGGAAAAGAAGAAAAGAGGGTAAAATGGGAAAAAGTGGGCAGGCATAGGGTTTGACTAAGTCGATCCCGTATTCTAGGCTTATCCTTCTAGAAACTAGGTCAAAATGCTTTCAAATGGGCTAGGAACAAGCTAGAATACTACTCACACCCCCTACTATGCTAAAGACACTTTATTCTAGCTTATTTATACTATTTGGACCCCTACAAATGAGCCCAACTTATTTACAACATTTTTCTAAATATTTAAGAAGACTAATAGGAAGAGCTTCAAGTGCTTTAGACCTTGTCCATTCCTCCTATTGATGATGTCTTCCTTTGCTTGTTGAGATGAACCTTCATAGTCGGCATCCTCGGTCATTTTCTTGTGGACTTAGTCTTGGGGTCTTTGTGGGTTTACATCATCTGTTTTCTTTCAGCCAGTGAAGATAAGGGATATCCCTATTTTCAGTGCCTTAAGAAAAACAATCGCTTCATATGGACCGAGGAATGTGAGAGGGCTTTTGTCAAGCCCAATGAGTATTTGACTAGTTCGCCAGTCTTCGGTAAGCCGATTCCTAGAATCCCTTTACGATTGTATTTTGCGATCACAAATCGAGCCATTAGCTTAATCATATTGCAAGATCAGGAGGGGATTTAGAAGCTGATCTATTTGGGAGTAAAGTACTACAAGGGCTTGAGGTTCGATATCAAGCTATTGAGAAAGCTACTCTAGCTGTAGTATTCACAGGTCCACGATTGTGGCAAGACTTTCAAAGTTTTACTATAGTCGTGATGACTGACCTTCCCAAACGTAAGGTTCTCTAAAAACCAGACATCGCAGGTTAGATGGTTCGTTGGGCTATTGGATTGTTTGAGTTTGACATACAATAAGAACCATGAGGGTCGGTTAAAGGCCAAATATATGCAAACTTTATGGTGGAACTCTCATCTAAAGACTCTCAATCCAATCCTAACGATTACTAATGGGTCCTTTCAGTTGATGGATCCTCCAACCAACAAGGAAGCGGAGTAGGGTCATTCTAGAAGGACCAAACAGACTCTTAATTGAACAAGCCCTCAGGTTCACGTTCAAGGCGAGTAACAATCAAGCCAAGTACGAGGCCTTGATAGCGGAAATGTTGTCGGCCAAGGAGTTGGGAGCTCAGAACTTGTTGGCGAAAAGTGATTCGTTGCTCGTAACTGGGCAAGTCACGAGTCAGTACCAGGCTAAGGACCCGCAATTAGCGTCATATCTTAGGTATGCGAAAAAATTTTAAGTGAGGCTTTCTTTTCTTTTGATCTCGTCCATGTCCCTAGAGAAAAAAACTCCCGAGCAGACCTTTTGTCCAAGTTAGCCAGCTCAAGAAAGGGAGGTTGGCAGAGATCGGTAATCCTGGAGACCCTGAAGTTGCTCAGGACAACTACAAAAGGGTGGTCAGGGGTAGATCACCTGGATGTTCTGCATATCAATCCAATTCAAGGGAGAAGTCACTGTAAGATGGTCTAGGAAACGTTGAAGGTCCCGAGAATAACTATTTGTGAAGATCTTGAAGAGGAATGTTTCGAGGTTATGCAAGTCAAGGTTGAGGAGACCTGGTTGACCCCGTACAAACGATACCAAGCCGATGGAATGCTGTCTCCTAAGCCTGAAGAGGCCAAAATTGTCAAGAGAAACTTGGGAAGGTATACCTTATAGATGGGGACCTATTCCGTTATGGCTATGCTCACCCACTCCTCACTTGTGTTAGCGGAAACCATTGCACCCGGATAATGTCTGAGTTTCACGAGGGCATTTGTGGTAATCACATTAGTGGAAGAGTTCTCTAACTGAAGGTGATTCGAGCAGGGTACTACAGGCCAACGATGAAGGAAGATTGCAGGAAACATGTCCTGTGATGTGAGCAATATCAGAAGTGAGGAGTGGGGTGAGCAAGTGGGGTATAGATATCTTGGCCATACGCCAGATGAAGTACTTCATCGTTGCTATTGAGTACTTCACCAAGTGGATTGAAGCTGAGCCAGTTGCACAAATCACGGCTAACAGGGTTCAACATTTTTGTATGGAAGAATATTGTGTGTTGGTTTGGGATTTCGAGGCGTTTAATATCTGACAATGTGACTCCGTCCGCTAGCCAGTGTGAACGATCACCCGAGTCTAGGCATTCTGTGAGATGAATAAATAGTTGAATTATCTGATTATACACATGGTAAGTCGAGCTAACTCGATGTGTGAACGATCACCCGAGTCTAGGCGCTCTGTGGGATGAATAAATAGTTGAATTATCCGATTATACACATGGTAAGTTGGTCTAAGTCAGTGTGTGAACAATCACCCAGTCTAAGCGCTTTGTGGGATGAATAAATAGTTGAATTATCTAATTATACACATGGTAAGTTGGACTAACTTGGTGTGTGAACAATCACATGAGTCTAAGCGCTCTGTGAGATGAATAAATAGTTGAATCATCCGATTACCCACATGGTAAGTCGGGTAACTCGGTGCATGAACGATCACCCAAGTCTAGGCGCTCTGTGAGGTGAATAAATGCTACATACTTAGACCTTGGTTTGCGGCCTCCTAAGTTTTCTCTGTTGGACTTTGTTCAGCTTCTTGGAGTAAACCATTCGAACGGTTGAGCTCATCTTGAAGGCATTCCACCTCTTTGCGAAGCTCCACGTTCTCTTTGATTCTTTGGTCTTTGGCTGCTCTCCGATCTCTCGCTTTAACTTCAACCAGATAAGCCATGGCGAAGGCTTGCCCAAATTGCTTCAAGGTCTCACGACGAAGATGAGCCTCATCATGAGCCGTGAGTCTGGTCTTATCACCACTAGGTAGGGAAGGCTTCACCATGGGCCGGGACGTCGAAGTCTGGATCCCATAAGCTTCTTTCTTTCGAGCTCGCGGCCTCACACTTTGGGAAGTCTTTTTCTCTTAAAGACGAGCCCTGAAGTGGTATGCTTGTCCTGATTAGTTGGACTTTGAGTAACCACGACAGGGGCCTTCCTTTTTGCCAAATGATCCTTAGGTAGACTAGCAGTTTCCTTCATCTTTCGGGTGAGTTCGACTAGCTCAGCCTTGCTAATGATCGAAAGCATTTTATCTGTAGAGAAAGAAAAAAGGATTAGAAAAAATTATATAAGTTTTTCTTGTCAAGGCTAGGAAAGGAGGAGTACTGGTGTAAGCTTTCAAAGCATCAGGAAGGTATTCATTCTTTACCAAGGTGGAGGTGTCGAAAATGACTTTCAAGCTTGTCAGGAATTCGCAGGTGCCTCGGTCCTTTGGGGACAGATCTTCCAAGCGCTGAGCATTTTGGAATTTGGGTTCAGGTGTCCAATACAAGGGAAAGTCGTTCAATAGGGACAAATCTCCTTTTGAAGCCCAGACTTTTATTAATCGGCCTTTGAAGTTTTTATAAGACGATTGGAAGAGGGTGAGCAAACCTCTTCCAGGGGCTCCATTTAGGTAAACCCATGGTTGGTGGCCCAAGTGTTTGGCCTCAAAGGAGTATAGGAAGACCTCCACAGTCGGCTAAATTTCGAAATGTGAGCACTAAATCAAGAAGGCATGGATTAACGCCCAACTATTTGGGTGTAGTTGGGCTGAAGCTACATTTATCTCGATCAACAGTTCTTTTTCAAAAATAGATAAAGGTAAACGGAGACGACCTTTTTTTAAAGAAAGTGTCATAGAAAAAGAGAATGGACCTTCAGGGTCCGACCACTCATTACAATAGATAGGTTCTCCCTCTCTACACTCTACTACTTTGACGTGAATCTCAAGTTTTTTGCTAAGAACACACCCATCCTCTCCCAACTCTCTAATTCGAAGATGGGTGGTGTAAAATGATACCTCTTTAAGGATTTATTTCTTAGCCCAGGAGTACGCAATATTATAATCCATCATCAAATATCAGATAAAGCATAAAACACAGGAAAAATACGAAGGCAATTCAAACAAAAGCAGATGAGGGAATCGACAAAGAATGGAAATGAGTTTCTTGTAATGCAAATCAGAAATGAATGAATGATTTTCATTAGTGCAGTTAAGCAGAATATCTGGTGTGACAGAGGTGAACTTGGTACGATGGTGGTGAGTGGTGGCACAGGAGGAAGAAGGGAATGTCGAAGAGAAATTTTGGAAGAGGGAAAGGCTTTGGAAACGAAGGGAAATGGAACAGTGTGGCAAAATCGAAAGCTCGAGAGGGGTATATTCAGAAAAGTGGAAGTTAAAACAACATGATTTCTCCACCGTTGATAATGCGCCACATGTACACCCTAGATTGTGTGTGGTGAGATGTCTCATCAGAAACTCTTCAGCAATTGCGCCTCACCTACCCTTTGAGGAAACTTCGTATCTGTCTCCAGTGCTGGAAAGCCTCTTTGCCTAGTCAAGTTCGGCTCGAGCTTGGGGGGCTTGCATAATGGCTAGGAGTATAAGTCAGCTCGGCCCACGCAGTTAGGGATGGTCAGCCAAATAGTATGGGTCACGCTTAGCTCGGTATGGGCTAGGTATGAGCCCAATAAATCGTTGGAGAGGTAGCCCAGATATTTTGTTTGGTATATGTGGAAAAGATAATTAAAAACAACAAGAGGAATAACTGAATTAGTTGAAGCATATTAATAAATACAGGTCAAAGTGGTTAGGAATGTTTTGTACCCGCAAAATGATAGGTACACGTTAACTGAATATTGTTACTGATAAATTATATTATGTTGAAGATTATATTCTGAATTTTGAGATTATATTCTCACTAACGAAGGTTGTTGAAAGAATGTTTATAAAAGGGGTTTAAGACCCTGGGTAAAGGTATGCTTTTTTTTCTAAGCCCTGCACTGAGATACTTATAGTTTGAATGCTCTCACTCACTTGATCGTCAGAGTGTTATCAACAAGTAGACCCCCTTTTTCCTAGAGGAGTAGCATTTTCGAGTTCCAATTGGAGACAGATAAGAAGCGGAGCTCTCCCATTCAATCCAACAGAGGTCAACCATCGAGAACACCAAGAAATCCCAACAAACTTTTATTATTCTATTAATTATTTAGCGAATATTTTTCTTGATTATTTAACTATTCCTTGTGGGTTCGATATCCGTCCTTAGGGCATTATTACTTCTGACAACACGATGCACTTGCCGTAAAAAGTCATCGGGGGGTTTAAATTATTGTTTCTTTCAGCCATGTGGCCATGATTTTTTTATCCTCTTTCCTTTTTTGTAATTATAGATCAAGAAAAATAACTTGTCCCCTTTTCAATACGATGCGTTTTTTTTTTACTTGTGTGAATCTTGGTTTACTTTGTAACAGATATCCTCCTTTAGTGTCGATCTTCATGGTTATTTTGGGTACCTTGATTTTATTCAACTTAATGTAGTGTGGTGGTGTATTAGTTGTTTATTGGAAGTAGCTCGGTCTTACACTCATTTAAGATTTTATCAAGGTCTTGACAATGGAAGGTCAAGCTTTGTGTCGATGCATGCCAAAGAAGTTTGGGTTTGTACCTTTCCAACATAGTTTACACAGAGTTAGTGCATGTTGGTTTGTGTTAAAGTGACCTTGGTTGAAGCTTGACCTTCATATCTTGTTTGATACGACGATTTGAGTGTGTCAGTTTATGTTGGTCAAGAGCGTCTTGGTTGGTGCTTGACCTCTGTATCTTGGTACGCTAACCGGTTGATGCTTGATCTTCGTATCTGGTTTACACGATGATTTAAGTGTGTCAATTAACACTAGTCAGGAGAATCTCGGTTGACTCTTGGCCTTCGTGTCTTGGTTGATATGATGGTTTAAGTGTGTCGGTTCACGCTGGTCAAGAGCATCCTAATTGATGCTTGACCTTTGTATCTTGGTTGATATAATGGTTTGAGTCTATCGATTTCACGCTTGACCTTTGTATCCTGATTGATCTTGGGACCTCCTTTGAAAATTTAAGTTTATTTAGGTACCTTAGTAAACTTTCTCGGCTAAAACCCTCCTTAAGGAAAAAGCATCGAGTGAGGAAAGAGTACACCATGATGGTAACATTACAAAATTGTTAACTGAAATAAATTTTTAAATAAGTGACATTCCAGGTTCTTGGAACTGCCTTGTCGAAAAGGTGTTCCAGTCTGTAAGTCCCTTTTTCCTTTCGCTTTGCACCTGAAAATATCATTCCTAGTCGGGTGAGAACTTCCCTTATGTTTTCCTTTCGTCATTGCACAATCTCCAAACGAAGTCCCTTTGATGGAAAGCCCTCAGCCAAACCTTGGAGTTGTATCTTTTGGCAACTCTAACCTTGCACGCCTCGTCCCTGATCCGAGCCTCATCTCAGAATTCGATGATAAGGTCTAAGTTATCCGCCAAAGTTTCATTGTTAATATTAAGGTCAAAGAGTTGTCATCTTAATAAGGGTTCTTTGAATTCTTCTACGATCATGGCGTCAGTGTCACATGTGAGGCTGTAGGGGGTCTTTTAGTAGCTGACTGGGGTGAGCATCAGTATGCCCATAGAACTTCCAACAACTCTTCAGTTCATTTTTCTTTTGTCGTGCAAAGTCTTTTCTTGAGCTCATTTAGGATGACCATGTATGTAGACTCTACTTGTTCTTTTGTCTAAGGATGTTTGACCAAACTTGTTACATGTATGATACAAACCACAGCAACCAGAAGATGACTAAGGACACATCAAACACTTCACAAAAAGGTCAGTCATCTTAGGATACAATGTCAGGCCCCACCAAACCTCGAGAAAGCATCAACAGAAGAAGAACAAGCTATAAACCAGAATATCAGAAGTTTTTCCTTCTGATCTTTCCACAAGTTATGTAGATAAATTGGGATCACTTTGGGTTCCAAAATAGAAAAATAGGCTAAAGTAGGTTCACATAGAATAAAAAGGGGTGTACTTAGTGAAATGGGCTTTTACCAAGCCCATTTTTTGCAAGACAAGGCATCTAGGTTTAGTAAGGTTGCCCTACCTTCTATAAGATCTAGCCAAAGGGGCGATTTTGACCATGGTCAACCCCTTGGATGCCCCTCCCTTTTTTCCCCTTTCTACCCTTGCTCAACTTGCCCATCAAGACACCCTTTCCTATAAATAAGGTGTCTTGCCTCATGTATTAACACATTAGAAATTTGAAGTAAAGAAACTCTGCTTGAGTGAATTTGTGAGTCTGAGTACTCCTTTTATATGGGTCTTATCTTGGGTGGGTAATATCCCAAGTGGCGGCTTTGGGTCTTATCTTGGGTAAGTAATATCCCAAGTGGCGCCTTTGGGTCTTATCTCAAGTGGCGGTTCTTGCACCACTCATCTTGGAGTTCATCAGCTCCAAGTGGTGTGACATCTTCCATTCTCCCTAAGCTTTATTATGCCTTCATGTTTTCTATTTTAATATCTATTTTGCGCCATTCTTACCTTTCATCTTCATTCTCTTATATTCTTTATTTCCAGTCCATATATTGTCATCTTCATCTTTGTTCATGTTAGCTTTTGCACCTTCATCGTCATAATCGCTATATAATTGTGTTTTCCTCTTTGCCCTTTTGAAGTGAACCTTCACACTTACTTAACCACTTGGTTATGTTCGTGTCCAGTGGGAATCTTCTTAGGGTTCTCACCTTGAATTGCTAAACCAAAAAATCATAAACAAGGTGAAACCTTTAAATTGTGCAATCTTAAAATCAACTCACATAAAAGTACTAAGTCGAGTCCTTCATAAAACTTAAGAAATCCTCGATCAATTAATTGTCGGTCGTTATATATAATTATAGTGAGGGGCATACCATATTGACATATGATATTTTTCACACAAAATTTTTCACCTTTTTGGGCTAGATTGTTAGTGGTTCGACTTCTATCCACTTCATGAAATAGTCTACTACTACCAACAAAAACATTACACTGGTCTTTTATCGGGTTGGAACAATCTGATGATGTTCATTCCCCATACAACGAAAGGTTAGGGAGACACTATGTTGTGCAATTTGCTCTGCTTGTCATTGATAAGTGTCTAATTTCAGTAATATTTCATATTAAAATATAGGCACTTATGAGGATTTATTTATAATTTACATATAAAATATTCCCAAATTTATGAATTTATACCCTTTTACATTTTTTATGAGCTTTATTTGAATAAGAGCATTTTATTCCCAAATTTGGTGTTAATTACAGATTTTTCGGGAAGATTGAAGATTTGGAGTAAAAGATAATAATTTGAGCTAAAAAGAGAAAGTTGGAAGGTCCCAGAATGGAAAAAGATGCAAAGAAAGATTGAGAATTTTTTAATTTTTAACACTTAGCCCATTAGTGCGGCACAGGAAGCCACCTAACCCTTGAAAATTAGGATAAATAAGGGGCTAGAGGTTCAACCCTAGTGTGCCAGATTGAGAAGAAAACACCATAGACTGAATTGTAACCAATTGGGAGAATGGAAGGTGCTAGAAGTATGCGTGGCTAATTCTACCCTTTGGGATTGGGAGTAATCTACTCAAACTCTTATGTATTGAGGTGATATCTTATATATTAATATTCAGTTCTT
>Ga0123342_1006542_pt1 | contig 16078 bp, 7 predicted proteins | sample Turbeawhitnodule_FD_89960 | JGI IMG/M metagenome (GOLD analysis project Ga0123342, IMG submission 89960) | Root nodule microbial communities of legume samples collected from Mexico - Turtle bean Mexico white nodule | ecosystem: Host-associated > Plants > Roots > Nodule | place: Mexico: Nepantla... | reverse complement strand
TATATATATATATCTTAGATATCTTGGAAAATGATTATGAAAATGAATGCCTTTTTTCAAAAACATTTATATATATACACACACCCATAAAAAATATATATATATATATATATATATATATATATATATATATATATATCAATTTTTTTATGTTAACTGATGTAATAGTTAAAAAGAATGTAACATAAAAAGCAAGCCAATATCTTATAAATATTGGGTATACTTATATAAAAAATAAATTCTAAATATAAAGTGACAAAAATAAATACACCAAATATAATTTGTTGCTTTTTATTTAAAAACTAATCTTTTTAAACCAATTATTTTAATAATGTATTTTTCAATTATTTTAAAAATATATGTATTTTACTATTCCAGATTATCTTTAAAATACTCCTGATTCAAATTTAAAATTAAATAACATTAAGCAGACATCATATTTCCATTATGTTAATTAATATAATGGTAGATGAATATATTACTGAAAGACATTATATATCAATATTTAAAATTTAATGTTAACTAATAATATGGATATTTTAATTATTAAAAAGTACAAAGTAAAAAATTTATATATATACATGTGTTTGTAAACATACCTTTCATAGGTAATATTAATAGAAAGGGTGAATAAATTCTTGAAAGATAAAATGGAAATAATCATAAAAGATTAACATTTAAAACTAGAGTTTTAAAAAAACCCTGAACTAGTGAGAAAAAAATACTTCCTTATCAAAATAATGCCTTGCCAATCATATCCAAAATTAATACTATAGATGAATATATGAAGGGTACTAATGCAAGTTAAATGCAATAAATAATGTAATAAAAAATTATTGCAAAAGATTTTATATAAAGAGCAGACGTTATTGAAATATTTGCTATAAAAGTAAGATAGATAAATGCTACATTGGATGATGATTAGGCAAATAAAATTTGTATTTATATGCTATATAGTGATGAATATGGGAGATAGGAAATTGAAGTAAAAGGATGATTAGTAGGTTGATACAGGGTATTTATATTTATTAAAGTGAATTTAAAAAGTAAAGATAGTTATTTATTAAAGTCGAAGAAGGCATCATTCAGTGGCCTTGCCCTTTCGTCTGCTGCTACTGCCAGTTTCTAAGAGGTAACAAACCATAGAATCAACATCGTCTCCAAATATGCTGTAAGCCTCAATCGCTTGAATGTATGTGAATCCCATCGATAGTAAAATTTGCATTCCACTACTCAGATCACAACCATGCTCTTTTCCACCACCAGTGCCGGATGATCCTGTTGCTCCAGAAGACGAGGGTTCAGCGTTTGAGGTAGAGGACTCTCTGTCACCAAGCTGTTGCTTAAATGTACCACTATCTGAAAGGTACTCAGCTCGAGAAACTTCTATGACCATGCGTTCAATTTCCTTTTCTGTCAGCTCAAGATCAGAGTAAAACCTACCCTCAGCTAAAAGTGCCTGTTGAAAACAATATAAAAATTATTGTTGCAACCGAGTTAAGAAAGAAACTGCCATCCTCACCATTTCAATTTGAAATACTTACATTATTTATCTGTTGTTCCTGTTGAGATTTAATAGCAGCCTTGACTTGATCTTTGTCAACATTTGTCTGCGTATCATCATGAAACACACATGGGCCATCAACTATTAGCAAACCAATTTATTAATGTCACAACTTCCAGAGTTCTGAGCCCTAAAATTGTTATGAGGTTTCATATAATCATTTATTCCAGAGTACAATACGAAGTTTAATTATCCGTTGTCAGATAAACCTAAACTCTCGATGTCTCACAGCAGTATAGAAAATTAAAATCATGACAAAGGAGAAGAATGACAGCAACTTATGAAATAATAGGCAATGGTACTTACTCCACGAAGACTGCTGAACCCAAGCCCAGCACCAATTGATAAGCGCCGTGGGTCAACAAGGGAGTTGTAATGATTCCCATGATGAAAACTCAATCGAATTGGTGGCGTATCAGTGTTGTAGCTTCCATGAAAGATATTGATAGGTTCTGCACAATGATTGATGTTATAGAATGGTTACATAAACAATCAGACATCAAAGTTTCAGAGGCTCACCTATGCTGTAGGAGTATATGTGAATTGGACGATTATACATTTCACACATGGCTTGGATCTCAACATTGTTTCCATAAACCTGTTGCCAAAAAGGATGAACATAAGTTTTGCCTAAATTCAAAATAGCTCGAAACACTTTCTAACAGACAAACGGTATTAAAAAAGTAAGGGTCATATGAGTTGCATAAACAATCATGCAATTTCGGTGCCCCATATATAGCTGGTAGAAGCTAAAATTATGTTTTCAGTGCCCCTTATGAGAGATTACTGCCAGCTTCAACTCCTTACAACAAACTACGTTTCAAGAACATGACACAGGCTAATTAAAGCATTCATTATTACATCCATCAACACTAATATCTATGACTGTTGACAACATAAATTCTATTAAAGATACTACTGATATGCTTTACTCTTAACCAACAATTAGTTTTTTTGGGACAATTTCTAGGTATAGAGAAGGTATACACAATTTACTTTGAAAAAGAAAAAAAGAAATGGAAACACAAAACACCAAGAGACAAGGGATCTGTCCAAAGAACCATATTCCAAATGAAAATACTACTCAGATAATATTACCACAGTATTAATGCACTCGATCTTTTTTCCAAGAAATTGATATACAAATGTCATTCTATAATGGACAAGCTCACCACTAGCTATGAGTAAGTGCAGAAAATTAAATGCTGTTAATCTCATAAATTGAATGCCAAGGAATGGTTACAATCCACAATGGCACTAATCCAAATAAGGTAAATACGGTCAGAGAAAGAAGACAGATTGATTTAATTATGAGAATATTGTCTAAGAGCCACATGTAAATATTGATGCCCACTTCCTTTAAAAGGAAAATCCACATCCACATTATTGAAAATACAGAAAAAAATCCAGAGATTATATTAGGTTTGCAATGACGTGTAAATATTGATGTCCACTTCCTTTAAAGAAATTAAGTTTTTTGCACAACTGACAGACAGAAAAACTAGTCTCGACACATTTAAGTTCTAGATTAAATTATTCATGACAGACAGAAAACAGTCTCAACACGCAAGTACTAGATTAGATTACTTATAACAGAACTTACTGGTTCCAACTTAAATTCCTCGTATTTGAAACACTGATGTGAGGCATGCCAAAAAATTAAGAGAACTAACAGACATTTATTATGTCAAGTGAGGCAGAGGAAAATATTAAAAGATGACAGTTCTATCACATTTCTAGATTTTCTCTTATTGTGTTGTTAATCTATGCCACCACAAAATAGGTTAACCAGAAGTCCCCACGTCATTCAAGGAATGTTTCAGTTATGACAACACACCAAAATTCCATAACATTAGGGTAACGTCATGTTAGTGAAAGGGGGTTTAACTCTCTTACAACTAAACCATCACATTTTATTGTAGATACAAAGAACGAAGAAAGAAAAATTCTAACCAATTATTCAAATAGATAGTTCTCAAACCACCCATTACATTAGTATTGTGGCTAGGGAGAGTCCTGGATCTCTTAAATTCAGGGAACTTGTGCATTCTTTCAGTTCATCACAGTACAGTCTTTATGTGCATAATCTGAAACAGTTCTAACATCTGGTATGAGAGCCCTAGTTGAATGGGGAAATTGTCTAGAAAATGACTTCAAGATTGATTCCAGTTATGATGGAAGGGGGACCAGTTCGGGGCTGACCAATGCAGACCAGAGTTTTGAGGACAACATTAGTACCTGAAGAAGACATGAAACAATCATGGTTTCATTGAGAGGAGCTCTCAGATAGAGTTTCCTGGAAGGAGAGAAAGCAAAATGCAACACCGAATGAATGAATGAAGCATTATGAACCAATGGAGTGAAAAGGTAGGACCTAATGACGAAGACAGAAACAATATAACAGAATATGATGTTTGGAGAGAATAGAACCAGCAGCTCAAGGAAAAGAAAAAATACAAAAAAAATCTAAAAAATTAACGGGAGAAACACAACAAAAGCTACCCAACATCATTCTCGACAACTAAAACAATAATAAAAATCTTGAGATCAAGAATCGCAGTGAGTATCAAGGAAAAAGTTGGCATCTTACCACCCACATGATCTGCAATCTTGTGCAACAATACAGTTCACAATGGAACAAGAGATCAAGTTTCATGGGCAAATAAATGCATGCACCCCCCCCATAAATAGGAAGAGGGGTTGAGAGGAGTTAATCAGTTGGGAGTTGGTATTGTAGGGGAGTTCCTTGATCTCTCAAATTCTGATTATTACTAACCAGTACACTTTTTGTGTGCTTAATCTGAACCAGTTTCTATCACAGGCATACAGCTTTGATAGTATATAACATCGTAAACTGCAGTTTGCCAAAAATATATTTACAATAAATAAAAACTAAACAGTTTCCTGCAAAGCTCCATATAATATAGCAAATGAAAAGAGAGGGAAATAAAGCAATTATATCCAAACACAAAGACCTTAAATCCCAATAATAACTTAAAGTTTTCCGTTGAACCAAGAAATAAAATGTCTTCCAATTGTACTGCCAAATACCTTATCTCTTCTTTTTCTCTTGCAGTAAGATGTGAACCCTTCAGTTATAAACTGAGAAAAATGATCTCTCTCTTGCTCCTGAAGATAAAACCAGAAATACTTCATCCTCTGAAGTTCAATAAAACTCTACCAACGTATGTAAATGAGAAAAATCTAGGAATTATGCATATACAAAAATGTGCCACCATTCAGTTGAATGTACATACTTAAAACAATTTGTCACTTGAATTAGAGACAGCATATTAATGAAAATTCAAACAGGAAAAATAAATTCCAACCAAACTAAAAGCAAGAAAGCAGGACAAGGAACAATAATTTAAGGAAATTCAATCCGATTGTGCAAATATACATGTATTAGCCACTGACAAATAAAAAAATTAAATAAAATAAAGTTACTGGACTTTCCTGAATCCCTTATGGGCACCAAAATTGTAAAACATTCCCTAAAAAATTGTGAGTTTAGGCTTGCTCTTCTCATTTTATCAACTGCCGACCAAGTTACCATTGCCCATATGATTTTTCCCCAACCATAGTGCCAATTCTCTCAATGCCCTCTTCACCCAAAAACGAGCAACCTAAAATCCAATGTTCTAAAAAGACATGGTTGACAAAAGCTAAAAAGAACTAAATCCTTTCAAAAAATCAACACTGTTAAGATAACTGAAACCCATTGAAATTAAATCAGCTTCTGATCATGAGAAGATAATGAGAAACATACTATCAGTTATAGTGAGCAGAAGCATATACAGTGCGGATAGTTGCCATAAATACAAATTAATACAACATTATCATACCATATAATCTATGCACATCTGTCTGACCAAATCATACAGTTCAGGGTCCCCATACACCTGATCTGCAACAGCTCGGAAAAGACAATTTCCATCCTCCAGCATTTTTTTTACTTCGTAACCTTTTGCCCTTCTGATATCAATTTCAAACTGCCGCTCCCTTTCCTGGAATAGATGTCAATAAAAGTCCAATTTATTAAATACATATGTTGACATAAAGGATCTCGGAAAAGGCTGTCAAGAAACAAAACGGTCATATCATCTTCAAATTCACATAGAGAAACTTAGCAAAAAAGATTGTAACAAAATACATAAAGATATCCCTATGCAAGTATCGATATACAACCCACCATAGGATTGCCGGCATAAAGAAATGCGATGTATGAATGATCAATAATGGCAAGTGCTCTATACAAATTAAACACATTCCCTGAAGCACTATATAACTTAATCCTAAAAAGATATAAACCGTGTTAAATATGTCATCATGTTATTTCAATTACTTTGTATCCATGACAAGGAAGAAATGCCAAGGGTATAGCTAAATAGTTGCTTAATCATGATTATTCTCTTATAAAAGAAAGAGGAATTGGCTAAATTATCAATACCATTCCTTACCAATATGGCCTAAAGAGAATCATATAGCAACACCCATAGCAACACTGAAATTCAGTACAAAGGGAGTCATCAACTTACAAAATCATCATAAGATGAAACCAGGCAAGGCTTCTGTTCATCAGCACTATTGTACCCCTCACTTTCATTATGTGACCTGGGAGAAGACGGCCTAGACCCAGCAGGCGAAGTCCTGGCCGGAACAACCGGCCATGCAGATGTCCTCCTCGACGATCCACCACTACCCGAATTCAAACTCCCGGCTATACTCCTCCTTGGATTCATGTTCCCCGCCAAAGAAGGCTTGGGAGGCGGCACCGGAGGTGGCGGGGGACACGAACCACCACCAACAGGGGGGGAAGAAGAATCCCCACTCGCACCCTCACTCTCTGCAACAACCCTTTCACCAACTCTCTGCCCACTCTTCACAAACTCCTCCCTTACATCACTCTCAACAACAGCAGCAGCAGCCACGTCATCATCACACGACCCATCACCATGCTCAAAATGAACACTCTCCTCACTCTTCCCCTTATCGCCACTCTCCAAAACGTCATCTGGCACAACAACAACAACCTCGTCGGTATTCTCCGGCGCAACCAAAACCTGTGCCTCTGCACGCACCGAGGCATTGGAAGAAGACCCACCACTCCGGCTGGCGTTTGAGGAAGAACCACCACCGGAAGAACCTCTCTGGACCAACACACGAGTCATTGTAATTGGCAACGCAACACAAACCCTAATCTTGGATTTTCAGAGGGTTTGGATCATTGGTTTGTCGCGGGTCCTGGCCTTGGGCGTAGTGATGCCAATCCCTTGGAAGAAAGAGTCGTTACAGCAGTAGTGGTCCTCGCAAAGCGATCTCTGCATTCCCCTAACAATTCTCATCAGACCCAACCCTCCAACTTTAAAGAAGAAAACCTTTCTTTTTTTGTTAAGAAGACGAATTTTACCAAGATTTTCCGCCGCCGAAAAATCAAAACCCTCCGCGACCCCAACCTGCACGCATCGAAACCAAAAAATTGGCGTCTCGGTGGTAGAAATGAAAGATAAGAAAGGAAAAATGTAATTGCAAATGTAATTACTACGAAGAGGGTAATGGATATGGTGATTATGTGAAAATTGAGAAAAAGAAAGAAAGGGAATAATGCGAGATGGAGTGGTTGAGTGACTGACCTGAAAAGAAGGATTGATTAGGGTTTTTGAAGAGAAGAATAGAGAAAGGAGAAAAGTGTGGAAAGGTTTTAACGGTGAAGGAACGGTGAGTTTCAACACCAACGTCCCCTCCCTCACCACCTTACACCTGGCCACCCACCCACACTTGATCCCACGTGCCACTTTTACTTCCTTTGTCTTTTCTTATGCAATGTAAATTCTTTTCTTCTTCCCTAAGATAAAATAATACCTATACCAACTCATTAAACAAATATATTCTTATTTTTCACTTCACTCATTTTTTTATTCTATCCTATACTTTCCAAACAAAAATATAATCTACTTATACCCTCAAAATTTGTTTTTAATATATTACATGCACTAAGTAACTTTGCCTCGTAACACCAATAATGTACTCTCCTTTTTTTAAAAGTATAACAATAATTCTTTTTCATAAAAATATATTAGACATAACTCGACACTCCTCATAGATAACGTGTCTATATCGATCATATATTGGATATCGACACTTGTAGAACATGTATTGGTGAAATGTTCAATTCAAAAAAAATATTTATTAAATTTATAACAATTCTATCATGGACACAATTTTAAAACTGAACAGAAATTACTTTTCTAAAAACTTAAACTTATTATATAATTTTTTTATTACAATTATAAAAATAAGAAAAAAAATCATTTTGAACCAGTCATAAAAAACATCTTTTTACAAAAAAAAACTCGTATATATAAATATTTATTGTCAATTTATATAATTATATATAAACTTGTGTATCCGTATACTACATTCTAGAAATTATACATATTTCTATATCCGTCTCTAAATCTAAATAGATTCCGCATGCAAAACTCACATGTGCTAAGTTAATTATAAAAAGTACGTTATACATTATAAGGTAATTACCTTATCCATATAAAATAATATACACACTACTCAATTTAGTTGCTGATATAAATTAATTATATTATCTTAATTTAAAATATTTTCACTATTAGTCATATCAACATTGAAAAAGGTCATACATCTAAAAATAACAAAAGATAATGTAATTGTCTTAATTCAAAAAAATAATTTTAAAAATACTTAATCATTCATTTAAAAGTATCTTTTAAAGTAATAGCCTGACATTGATTTGAGTGATATCGAACTAGTATAGAAGAATCCAAACAAAGCATTAGTATGAAGGAGTTGTTGACACTTGCTCCACCTTGCACGAAAATAAAAAGAAAAGAAAAGAATTGGCTCTCCTCGTTTTACTGCTCAATGTCCGCGAAAGTTTTGATAACGACATCATGTTCGTATAAGAATGGATTAACATAGAGAATATATTTCATGACACCCTATTTCCCTGATCTTGGCTAACACTTCAACCTTATAGTTTTAGGTGCTAACACAGCATATATCTCCAATTGGTGTAGTGCAATTGGCTTGAAAACCGGAAAGGAAATCCATCTCTCTTCTCAGTGATTCTCTGTTGCCTTTGTTGAGTAAAAACTACTGTTGTTAGAACCCACAAATCTTACCTTGCGTCACTATAACCAATTGCCAGGTTGAGTCAACTGAACCAGAATCATAAGATTTGTAAGTTCATCGGTAGGGCGAGTTCGTCTCAATTTACCAATAGTTTAGGTCATTTGCATGTTAAAAGTATAAGAAAGGAATAAACATGAACCTGGTGTTTAGTTCAAACATAATCACATTAAATTCTGTCAGCAACTTGGTGTTTTCAAGCTAGTTTAGTTAAATCATATAATTAAGTAATTTCCCATTTTAGAGTGAACCAAACCTCAGATTATATATTATCTTGCCTGAATACCAACATATTGGCGGCTTTTCTTTACCAAAGATAACACCAAATAATATAAAGAGAACGGGTAAAGAGACTTTCTTTCCTGCCTTTTTTGTTTGTCTCATTCTTTAAAATGAAAAAAAAAAACGTGTTTATTACTTTACATGACATTCAAAATTGCTATGGTGAAAATGATTACATGCATACCATATGTATTTCCTATTATGGTATGAATAAAATATTATCTATCAACAAAATCTTACAATCAAACAAAATGGTTACCCCATTTAGACAAAAATAATTCCGCAAAAAGTATATTGTCAACTTCCAATTGCATTCTATACCTTCAATTTCCACCCTCGAGCAGCAAGCGCTTCATGAACCTTTTTGGCGGCATCAGCAGTATCGGCAAGGGGTGGATAACTCCAACTTTCTGATATCTGAAATTTAAGTAAAACACATATCCATTACAAAATAAATACAATAAGGTTGATTCCAGAACAGAAACCTTCCACAATAATCTTCAACCCTTTTGTTTGGTAAAAAAATCATTATATAACTTACATCCTCGGAACCTGTAAAAGGACGAACAACTCCCATCTCTCTCAAAGATTTGTGAAATTCATTGAACTTCCATCTGCATCGCTCAACGCCCATAACATAAACAGGCTTCCTGGGGATAGAACAGAAAAATTTGATAACATGAAATACTTTTATCAAGAACAACTAAATAAAATCATTATTCTAATAATAGAAATACTTGTACAAGCATACCCAGTGCTGCAAGCTTCACTTATCATGCTAACTGAATCTGCAGTGACAACAAATGTGTCGGCCCAAGCTAAATGGCCCATGTGCAGGTCAGGTCCTGAAAGTTGTGTTACAGTCTAAGTTCATCTGTTGAACGAAATTTTAAATGTTGGAATCAAAACTGGAACATATGTTTACCTTGCCCGTCACAGATACAAACTTTTGGGTTGTTCCCAAGTTCTTTTACTATGATATTGGACACCTGTTTAAACACCAAAGAGAGAAATAGAATGAAGAGACGGACAAGTTGGTGGGTGTTATTATTCTAAGAAACTTCAAGGAATGAAGGACTATACCTTCTGCGGTGTCCTCTCTGAAAACGATATCCTAACACTGCCACAACTAGCTAGAACACTGAGCAAAGAAGCTGCTAATTGCTTGGCAAGGTCTACACCATATCGACAGTTTCCTAAATCAATTGTAGACATCAGTCAATACCCAAATTTTTAGCCACACTGAAAATCCTTCTTAGGTCTTAATGACATTTCAAATAATTAAATTCACAGTAGTAATTACTTGTTGGTCCTCCAATGTTGACCACAAGCAAGGGCCTGGGAACATGTGAAAACTCTTCATGCCAAGTGGCAGCAGCACTGCGTATTGAACTGAAATCTACTTGATGTAATGCCCCCATAGTAAGTACCTGAACATATAATTCCACATAATAATCCTCAACCAGGAATTGACCGTAATCAACATCAAAGTAAAAAGCTAGTTACTGTCTAACACAAGTACAATATATGCATACCACATGACTATCGGGAGGATCACGTGGAGTTATCCAACTTCGCAGAATCCGAGGAACCTGTTTTTGTCCTTCAGGAGTCAAAGGATAATAATCATGCTTAGGAGTAATCACCATGTCAAACCTATTCAAAAGAGATCTGGGATGTTGTATCTGGTCATGAGACAAATACAATCAGAGAGACCAAGATAAAAAAATAAGATTAGATGTTTTTAACATCTCACATAGTAATGAACACCAAAGCAAAATACAAGAACAATAAATAACACTGCACCATAGGACAATGAAATTTTGACCAGATAATAGACACTGCATATATACAATATAAAGCCCACATTTTGGAAGCAACATAACCAAGGTTTTAAATTGTTAACTACATCAGATAATATGTAATCATAATAGTGTGTTTTTGTAGCAATCATCAATTTGAAATTACAGGCTACATAGACCAACATCAACCTGAAATGACAGAATGCTACCACAAAAAAGACCACAACTATAATTTTAGACCTGAATGTAATACATAAAAAAGTAAAGAAAATAAAGCAGACTGAATAAGAGTTCATAAGGGAAAGAAATCATAGAAGTAAGAGATTTTTGGATTTCCTGGCAGGATCGTGTCAAAGAATTGTAAACCAAGACCATTTCAAAAGATTAAAGTTGACATGAAAAAATTCCAATCATTACTCCTAGTGTTTTCAATTGCTTTCACAATTCCCTCTTTCGTCAATCACCAGCTTAATTCCATTCTTTGTTAATTTAAGCCACTGAGCCTAGTTTTGTCTCACCTTTAGGTTTTCATCATCACAAAACCAACCAAACTATAAAGAGCATGCCTTATACATCCCTGCCCAGACATGGACTTACATAGCATTAGTGCCATTGAAATAGTATTATGTTTACGTTATAAGTTGTTCTTCCAAATTTTAATCTACAAACTAACAAATTGCATAATTTACAAGATATCTTATCAAAATTAAATTGAAGATTAGTATGCATGAAGTCTACAAACCTGGATGACAAAAACATTCTCAGATGCTAAACGTTTTATGGAACTTGCAGTAGAGATGGTATCTCTTCCACATGCAACAACCAACAATGGTCCCTCCCTGGATAAAATACCAATCATATCATTCTTTGTAAATTGCCAAAGAATAAGTTGCAGATGAAGATACAAGAAAGTTAAGAAACATGAATTCAGAGACTAATATTACATCAATATCAGAACCATAATACTGATTGGATTTGCGGAGTAAATTAAATAACAACTCACAAGATTAAGTTTTATGCCGAGCAGCACAACAGGAAGAGACAAGCATGTCTTAACATTAATGCACTGGAAATCATGTAAATCTAGTAGATGTCTTAGTTGTATAAAATAATTATTACAAGTTACAAGAAACAAATTATCAAATAATTCCTATCACACCTCATATTAGGTATATTTCTAATGTTCAAAGAAGTACACTGCTCTGAGCGAGTAAGATTATTAATGGCAAGGTTACTCAGACATTTGAATCAGTCTCCATCAAGAAATGAACGACAAAATTGGTTAGGCAATCTATAAATAACACACAACACACATTAATGACATTAGTTTACAGAGAAAAGAACAGGAAGTTACTTCTCATAAGTTTCACGAGCAAAACTAACTATCTGCTTTACATCAGCTTCCAAGACAGCTAACAATCCTGAACTGACACCATTTTCTGAAGGTAAAGGCATAAGCTTCTTTTCTTGAGAATAACCTTGGATCATTCTTACTATATAATCTATTTTTTTATGGAGAGAGACTGGAAGCCATTGAAGCCATTCATTAATTCCCCCTTTTGGTCTGGTAACACGCTGCCAAAAGTCAGTCATAAAAGGATAAGTGAACTCATTCAGCTGTTAAGAGGCACTTTCAATTTGAACATGACAAAATATAATGCACTAATGCTTTATAAAGAAGACAAATTAGATGCCTAAAAATTATTAATAATAGCCTTAATATTAAGCTCGTAATTATAGGCCCAATAAGATGTGTTAGTTGCATACAGTCATGTGACAATGACATTAAGGAATTAGAAATGCTTATTGCAATGGTAATCAGCATGAGTCATTGAGAAATGCTTCTTGCCATGGTAATATCTCAATCAATTCTTATTTCCCTTCAGTTAAAAAAATCTCAAATAAGAGAAAATTTACTTAACCTTGTCTCCATTTCCTCCAAACATAACCTAATATAAAAACACCTAACAGTGATACAAGGCAAGTAAGGATACAAAAGTGTATCAAATTCAGATGCTACACTAACAAAGGTAAACAAATATACAGTTTACCATAACAAAACAGGTGGAAATCTCAGCCTTAGGAAATATTCATTTGGCAGGAACTGACAACCAAAAAAAAAATCTTCTTTCTCAATTTAGTGTGTTTCTAAACTACACCCATTACCTAATATCACTTATAGATAAATCCATACAGAGATGTTTTCCCTTCAATAATTTACTTTCCCTTTTAAACACAGATACCAAGCATGCAGAATGAGAACGTTAGGTAGGCTCATTGTACAGGTTAGTGATTCATCCATTTCTTACATTACTATTACAATACCTTCTATAAAAGCAACATGCTACAAGGCACATGATACAACGAATTCAGTATGCAATACCTAGGGTTATTGAGCGAATCAAGTAAAATGCTTTAACTACATTTAATATTTGTACATTGTACAAACTTCTTCCACAACACATCTTCTAACAACAAAATTCTATCCCCTATGCCTGAATAGTTTGTAGATCCAATATTAAGAAGGGTAACCTAAACCACCAATTCAGTCCTCCCTCGGTCAATTATTCCCTGTCAATCATCAACACAACACTAATCTCGCCGTAATGCACAATTGCAAGCATCAGAGACTGAATTGGTAATTTTATCTTTGAGGGATCACTACTACTAAAGCTACATTTTTTCAGTCAATAATTCCGATACTAACTCTTCTAAAAGCTATACCGTCATCCACAGTCACGCCATTTCTCAATCAAGTCAAACGCCAAGTTAAGAACTAGACAAATAATTCTACTTAGTTGTTACCTTAGGACTGCGAAGAAATAGTTGCGGAGAAACAAAAATGAAAAGGAAAGGTTCTGCATTCTTCTTACATGTAAAACGTGCTTATCGGCGAGGCCAAGGGCACGAACCAATCCGATGCTCTGATTCTCCGATGCGGCGAAGCCGTTGCCGATTACGACGGCGCGTCGCACGAACGTGTGAACTCCGGACTCGAAGATGTCCGGAGTTCCTCTCCGGGAGGTAGGGCTCGGCGGCTCCGGAAGCTGAATTCGTCTCATCGACTCGACTTCGAACGCGCACGGCAAAATATGAACACTGGTTTCAGTTCAAGAATACGGAGCATGAATTTTCTGCAGAAAGCGAAACAAAATTTTTGATTCCTGCAGTGCCAGAGTCGTAAATTGGAAGTTTGCAGGTTTTGTCTAAAAAACACGTTCCCGGCAAAAAAACACGAATCCGAAAGTTGAAGGCCCATGGGCTGAAAGCCCACTGTTTTCTTCTTTTTGCATCACACAGTTCTAAATAGACTTCGAGGTGATAGTTTCTGCTTTATTACTTATGGAATGAGAATGGTTATATGCTAACTTATACACTAAAAGATGCTAGGTTTAAGGACGAAATTACTCTAATTTAAAATCATTATCATCTATTTGGACAAATTTTATTTTTTATTACTGATTTGGTTAAGTCATCAATGAGGAAACTCGTTTTAAGAGAAAAAATGGTGGAAATGATAAACTATTTTATGTTTGTGAAAATAAATATAAGATCGTTGTTATTGTTTATGATTTTTTCTTTCGAGTTGTCTTGAAATTGTGTACTATTTGCATCATCTTGAAATAGTTATGTTAATTAAAGCCATGATAACCTGACAACTTCACTGCAAAATGATATAACTGAAATTGTGTCACTCGTGAATAAGTTTTTTTTTTAAAAAAAAATTGAGAGAATTAAGTTAAAGATTTTTAAAAAGATTAAGAATTGGTTTTATATTATTGGTTTATAGAGTTTATGGTCGAGATACAATGGTGAAAGTTGACAGTACGTTAATGGAGGTGTCATGATCAAAGTAACAAATAACTATATAAACTTTATAAATCATCAATTTAAAACTAATTCTTATTTTTTTTTTAAACTTAACCTAATTCTTTTCTTTTTAAAAAAAATAGCTAAAACTGAAGTTGTGTCACATTAACACAACTTTAATTAACATAATTAAGCAAAGTTATGCAAATATCATAAGACTTCAACCTAACATGTAAAAAACATCATAGACCATCGTCGCGACTTCATATTTGTTTACAATGACTCACGAACATCGTTTACCACTCCCATGACTTCTCTCTTAATATCAGTCCCCTTTCCCATAACTTAGCCAAATGAATAACAAAAAAATAATTTACTTAAATTGATAATAATAATTTTAAATTACACTAATTTCCTACTTAAACCTAAATACAATGTGAGTAAGTACATGTATTTATATTTTTATTAGATTGATAACATATGTATTTATATTTTTATTAGACTAAAATATATAATTTTATTAATTTTATAATCAACTAATTAATACAATTTTAAATATATGTAGTTTTATAAAAATAGTATTAACAAAATTATATAGTAGTTATTTTAAAAAAAAATATTTAGTATTTTGAAATAAAAAAACAGTTATTAATCATTTATTTATTAAAAAGTAAAATTATCCAATTAAAAGATGACACAAAGAAAGTTATCAAATTATGACACCAATATTATCTTTATATAATGGTATATATAAAATAATAAAAGTTAATTAAACTTTATAAATATTGATATTTTTAAATAATTTTTTATTAAAAAAATCATTTTATCAAGTGTTTAAAATATTTTTTTACATTTAATTTTTGTCGACTATATGAATATTATTTTTATTTTATCGACTTTAATTTATCCATCTACTCGTTTTTTTCTTCTCTAATCTCCTTTGAGAGTGGTTTTTTTCCTTTTTAAGAATGAATTGATGACGAGTTAAATAAGATTGGAGAAAGATAAATATAAAATGATCAAATTTAAGAGAAAAAATAAAAATATCAATAGAATTAAACAACGGACTATTTAAACAAGCATAAAAAAATAAGAGTTTTCTTCTTGCTTCCCTGTTTTTTCTTCCTGCACCCCTACAATCATTTATACTAACTAAATTATCCCTAGAGTTTTGAAAAAAAATTGTTATTGCTTTGTGCATTGTTTTGTACAGAAGATTGATTTTCGAGAACTATGTGATGGTTATTTGTCATATTCACAGTGAGATTTAATTTTATTAGGCCCCGTTTGGATCCAGGGGTGGTACTGTTGTCGACGACGGAAGTCACAACAGCACCCCGTTTGGATCCATGCATGGTTGCGGGTGAGTGTGGAAGGAAGGAGAAAGTTGAGTGAATTCTCCTTCTGCTCAAAGATGAAGAGAAAGTTGCACTGTAGAGTGGGAGTGCCAAGTCAT
>Ga0123342_1006541_pt1 | contig 16079 bp, 6 predicted proteins | sample Turbeawhitnodule_FD_89960 | JGI IMG/M metagenome (GOLD analysis project Ga0123342, IMG submission 89960) | Root nodule microbial communities of legume samples collected from Mexico - Turtle bean Mexico white nodule | ecosystem: Host-associated > Plants > Roots > Nodule | place: Mexico: Nepantla... | reverse complement strand
ATTAATATTATATATATATATATATATATATATATATATATATATATATATCAGTATTAAGTTTATTTGAGTGATATTTATGAGTGTTTATTGATTTTGAAAAACTTAATCAATTAACACAATTGTGCAAGTGAAAATTAAAGAGTATTAAAATCACATCATTGCTATACTTGCGGCATAAAAAATGTAATTAAGTTTTTTTTTATCATTAAGTAGTTATATAAGTCGGTTACAATAAAATACAATATTGGCGTATTTCAATGATAATTATGAGTAAATTATCGAACAAATTTATTTTTTCAAAATATTTTAAGACAAGGTGACCTATAATAATTTACTATATTCATACCATGGGGTGTGTATAGACAAAAAAAATACAAATAATTAAATGAGCTGCACAATTTTCATTTTCATGAGAAATTGATCTTATTACTGTCATAGGCTTTGTGAGATCTTACATTTTAGAAATTATAATATATGTCAATTTTTTATAAAATTAAATTAAATTTAAAGTTCACTTAAATTTGATTACAATAAAATACAATATTAACGTATTTCAATGATAATTATGAGTAAATTATCGAACAAAATATTTTTAATATTACACATACTAGGTGGGTTTGTGAGAAAATAATAGTAATAGAATTGCATTAAAATTGAAATTTTGAAGGGGAGAGAGGTGTGTGAGATCAAAGGTATTTAGATAAAAGAAATTAAAAATGGAAGGGGTGTAAGAAGTAAATATTGGAGATACAGATAGAAATAGCTATGACATAACAGGCCGTACAAATGAAAAGTTCCGGGCTTGGTACATATTCGGCCACTATCTGACTTTACTCAAACTCGTACACTGCTTTAAATTTGATATGACAGATTCTTCCTGCACCTCCAGGATTTCTTCGGGCACCTCCATAAACTTTTAAAATATCAAAATTATCCCTCAGTAAAAAATATCGTCATAATGTAAAATAAAAAATACAACTTCCGAATCGCACAATGCGAAACTTAATTGGATAAACCTACGGACTACATAATCCGAAATCCTAACTAAAATACTGCTAATACCGGATTACGTAATTCAAAACTTATTAAATACTAAACTTTACCGGATTATATAATCTGAAATTGGTTGAAAACCTAACTCTTATGAGATTCCATAATTCGAAACCTAACTAGAAATCCACCGGATTACATAATTCGAAACCTAACTAGAAACCAACCAGATTATGTAATCCATAACCTAACTTAAAACCCATCGGATTACATAATCCGGTACCTATTTGTGTGAATGGTTATCAGACTACACTATGCCTTCTGCTACATTTCACTTCAAAATTAAAATCAATGAAATTACTAACCTATAAATGCTGTAAATGAAGATGACAGTGAAAAAGGAGAACTTTAGAAGGAATTGAAGCCTTTGAGAGATGGAGAACTTTGAGAGGATGAGAATTTGAGAGAAGGAGAAAGGTCAAAGGAGGTGGAAGATGGATGGAGGTGTGCGGCGCTGTTAAACTTATATTTTATTTTTTTAATGTTTTTTTACATAAGGGTACACTAGTAAATATGTTTTTAGTATGGGGTGTGGAAGAAGCCATGGAGGTGCAGGAAGAAGCTGTCATTTGATATTACAGATTTTTTTTAATAAACTCTTTCTAAAGGTCTGTTTTTGTTTTTTTGACAACTTTTTCTAAAAGCCATTACAATAAAATAAAACAAAGGAACGTTTCTTAAGTATTAATAATAATTATTATTATTAAGATCAATTTTTATATATTCATAAAATTGTTTCATTGTTTTGCATTCTGAAATAATACTTTTTCCAAAATAAAAAAGCAATGACAGGTTTTTCTTTATAAGATATAAAAAGAAATACCTTCATAATTACCCGTAAAACTCATTGTGATTTTGTTCATTTTCAGTAGTTTAGTCAAACATGAAAATAAACATACGCTAATGTAGAGAAAGAAAAAAGTGATACGTTTTTAGTGTGCCTCGTCAATTAAAATTTGTTTAAAATATACGGAAAAGTTTATAGAAGAGATCAGAATTCAGTGAAAGCCACGTGTTTGTAACCACACGCAGCCTTTTGAAGTACCCAAACACAATTGTTAACATCCATATGTAGTTTAATTAAGATTATTGTTTGCTCCATCATATTCATTTACGTACTCTAATGAAGTTTCTTTGTTATTAAAAACAGGGTTGAACTCTGCGACAATTTCATAATGATTTTAATTAAGTAACAATTTCATTGACATTCATCCTTTGGACCGAGAGTTAAAGTCAAATTAAAGTTTTTGGAAGGTAGCAGTACTTGTGTTCATTTCACATGTGATTAAATGTTGATTAGTTCTATTCATTGAAAACTTCAATAAGGTAAAATATAAATACGAGGTTGGTTAGAAATTAGGATGCCACACATATCTATATCACAACTAAATTTAATTTAATTACCATGTTCATAGGGTAGGATTTGTACAGAAGTACCAAACATGGGATGTTTTTGTTTTTCCATTTCACGCATGAAAGAAAATAGGACCGTTTCAGCAAATTGCAGATGACCATGTCCTTTCTAAAGTGTTCCTATGTATATATGGCCCCACAAATCATCCTTCAGAATCTACTTGTTGGAAGGTGCTACTTTGACTGAAGGAGTATGAGACCTTCAAAAAACATTTATCACTATTTTTTATGCAGGGCAGTTACTGATTTCTAATGACTCTCCTTTTCTAAGTAAATGGATCATCTAGAAGTCTAAATCAGTAAGTCCTACCTAATTAGGTGGTTCTTAACCTAATGTAGATCAAAATTCCTCTTAGACGATTCAGTAATTTTATCTTCAAAATTATTGTTCAACTGAAGTTTCTTATGAAATTATATATATAAACGTTAAAGTCCTATATAGTATAAATAAGGAAATTGAATTTTTGTTTTTTTACTGTTGAACCGAAGTTTCTTATTATATAAATATAAAAAGTATCTCAAAACTTATTTATTTCAATTTCAAGTCTATGAAATATAGTATCAGATATAGCATTTGAAGTGTATAATCCGTTTTGAAATTTAGAGTTTCGTCTTTATCTTTAAAAATGTCTAAAAAAGGAAAATGTATATAAATGATTATTGGACATAGAAACATCAAACATTTTCAGATATCACATTATTGAACGTATCAGAATATTATTATTTAAAGTATTGAATTGGTTTTTATCTTATTTAATTAATTTTTAATTTATTTATAATGTTGGAAATCCGACTAAAGATTAGAGCCTTTCATTGTATATAAGTAGGTGCAAACCTCAACCCTATGAACCGGTTTTATGGAGTTGAGTTAGGCTTAAAGTCCATTTCGTAATATGGTATCAGAACCATTTCGAGTCTATCCTAGCGAGTATTTGTTAGTCTCGACAAGTGGGTGCAAACCTCAACCCTTGAGTTCGGCTTAAAGTCCATTTCATAATATATAAATTTATTAAAAAATTTAACCTTCACACCTATTTATACTTAAATGAATTATTATTTTATTTTTGAAAACAGTTGTAGAGTAATTTTTTTACTATTTATATTGTAAAACAAACTTTATTTAATTGATTATATATATTCTCACTTTCTATCTCATCGGATTGTCCAATAATACTCTTGAATTATGTAAGACTTTACAGAAAACTATATAAAAATTAATATAATGTGTATTTTTTAAATGAAAAATAGAAGCAATGAATAAAAAAATCAATTATATTTATATATTGGTAGGCATATAATTTTATTATATGTTTTGATAGTATTTATTTTATAAAAATTTGATGCAAGTAACTTATGTATAATTACACTTGAACAGTTTTACAATTAAAAAGGGTCGATCACATCATTAAATTAGTTTGTTTCATTCGATAAAAAATAATATAACGTGTATTTTTTTTATTCATTCTTTATTCAATAAAAAAATATTAGTTTTGTTTAAGGGTCTAATATTTTTTTTTTTTGAAAATACAACTAATCATGTTTAAACAAGAGGACCTATTGAACATTTATGAAAAATAAGCACGATTTCAACATCACATATCACGCATAAGAGTTTATCTTCCTTATTACTTGATCGTAGTTGATTGAGTAGTTGCTTTCAACAAAAGATGGTTATAAAAACGCTTTCATGCACTTTAATTAGACCCCCTTCACCAAGTTATCACAATCAATTAAAAAAATAAGTGATGAAAATATATTTTCCACAAATTTTGTTAATTTTTTTAGCTATATTGGTGAATTCAGACAAGAAAAATAAAGTCTCCATAACAAGATTGTGACGAGGAAATTAATATAGGGTTTTGTGTTTATTAAAGATATTGGTAAAGGTATTTAAGAAATTAAAATAAAGTCATAGCCAAAACGTGTAGACTAGTAGTGAGTAGTATTAATGTTAGATATATATATACATATATATATATATATATATATATGTAATAAATGCAAAGTCAAGCATGAATGCTATTTCAACTTTGAAGAAAAGCCGTCAAAAGAAGACTTTTCTGAGAGTCATAAGGGTTCCTAAGGGCTGCCAAATACACATTGCTTGTTCAAATGATTGGATTTGGATGTCTTGGAAACAAAAGGGACAAGGCATTACATTCCCTTTTATAGTGTATATTATTATTATTATTATTATTATTATTATTATTATTATTATCATTATTTATACATTTACTTATTTAAATTTATTTTAAAATTCAATTATTTAGATGAATTTCCAGATTCAACCTCAAACTATATGTTTTAATAAATATTTAGAGCTCCTTATACTCTTCAATTGTATAATCAAACTAGCCAATTTTTAAATACTAAATGTAATATTTTGGAATTGGAAATTAAAGACACTGATTCAATGTTTAATAATCTAATCGTGGTTATAGGAAGTAGTTAAATTATTATTTGTAACGTTGTATAATATTGTCAGTAAAATTAATCTAAAATTATAAAGATTGTGATTCAAATTTATAAATTAATATAAATGTGAATTGTATATTTTACAAGATGAAAATGAATGATATTTGATAAAATAATTTTCAAACTCTAAATCCTAAACATGATGATGTGAGATATATACTTTTAATTTATCTTAAAAGTATTTTACATTAAATTAAAAAATAATAATTAAAGAAAACTAGTTGTTGTTACAAAATCTTCACTAGTTTTAACAATTTCTTAAGTGTTTCAATCTTTCTAGAGTTATTAGACCCATTACCAAATCCAGTTTTTACCAATTTTGAACTAATTCTGAAGTGTTTTAATTTTTTAGAGTTCTTAAACATATTACCAAATTAGTTTTCCGTTAAATCAGTTAAACTGACAAAAGTTCGAGTCGGTTGTCAGATCAGTATATTAAATTCGCTATTTAAAAATATAAATTTTATATTTTCCGTGCATGATATTATTTTATACCTTAAATTTGATCCACTTAAATAATATATTTCATGAATCTGAATATTCAAGTAAAAAACAATTCTTTTATGGACAATAAAAAAATAGTTAATGAAAATATTTAAAAGATACTACTACCCTTATAAAAAAATAATTATTATAATCCAAAATTATACTCTTAAGTGAACATAAATAATCCAAAATATTAGAAGTCCCAAAAAACTAATAGCAGCACAACAGCACATGACTTAAGTCCATACAGAGCCGAAAACAAAAAGACCATCTAATTTTATGGAGTCCTGATAACACTGCAAATATACACACACTTCACACTCTAATAAATTAATATTTTATTTATTTTATTTTATTTTTTAATTAAAAATATTATTATATTATTATAAGTAATGTTATGTATGTATTTATCTGTTCATGGTGTTAAAAAAACCTTTTTCAATTTTATGTCATTATTCCTAAAGAGATAAATACAAGCAAAATAGTATAGTTTTGGTTCATATACTAGGATACCTTAATTTTTTCAGTGAAGGTAAAACAGTTTTACATATTATATTAGTGCATAAACCATATAAAAGGCCTCCAAATTCAGAGATGTTATATATCCTCATCTTGCATATGCAACAGTAGGTAATTGCAGCCAAAAATGAAATTTTTGACTTTATGAAGACAACTAACACAATCTTCAGAGAAAAAATATTAGGAACTGCAGCGGTAATCATGATACCAAACTTAACAATTGATATATTGTTGATATATAACCCATATGAAGACTTTGTATGAAATAAGAAGGTGTTCAACATAGAGTATGCCATTAAAACTTTTGAATTAAGCTACAAGACCTTCTTCCCGGCCAACAATTATGTAGATATTTGAAAAAAAAACAACAACCAATATACCAAGTGTATACTTAAACATCTCTTTCAATTTTATTAATCAATCTTCGTATATAATAATTATATATAATACTACAAAAAAATTATGAAATAAAAATTAATTTTAAAAACAAAAAATAATTAGTTATTATAGTAACCAAATTAGAAACCATTTTAAAAACTAAAAAAATTGTTTCTAAATTAATTTCTATTATTGTTAAATAGTTTATAAATTGATATCTAATTAACTACCAAGGTTTTAACTACAAATTATTTAGATTCTAAAATTGGTTGAAAAAATTTGGTTGCTAATTAATTAGATATCAATTCAGAAACCATTTAACAATAATAAAAACTAATTTAGAAATCAATTTTTTTAAATATCTAAAATAGTCTCTAATTTAATTATTATAACAATTAATTATTTTTTTATTTATAAAATTAGTTTTTATTTTATGTTGTAGTATAATGATTAAAAGCTTCACTACCACATATATAGGCTATTAGTCTACCTGTGGTGCAAAGACAAAAAAAACATTAATTCTATGAACTTTATTTGCAGATTCTAAGGATACATGCACTACTTCAAATATGAGAAGATTGTCTTTGGTATTTTGTTTGTTAACTAGGCTCATGCTTTCCATTGTACTCTTCCAACAAATTTCTCACCCTCTATTGTTCCATGTTCCATTATTAAATATATTTTATTTCTTTATTCCCAAATACATAGCACTACTGTCACTCACATAACTTTCTAATCATAAGTTTGCCAAACTAAATGTAAAAAATTGTGTTAAACTGAGACATACTTGACACACCTACCTATCTACAAGTCCCAAACATAACAAGCTATTTTGCATTAAAAAATAAAAAGTAGGTGATTAATGAATAATTCCTCTTCCATCCTACACTTCATACTACACATCATACAACACCTTGAGACTAAAGAAGATAAAGTTATATTTTTACTAAGAAAAAGGGAGAAAATAAAGTTTTTAAGAAATATGCGAGAGAAATCACAGTGACACGTACGTCTTGGCTAAAATAAAATGCCGTGCTGACTGAAATACAATCTAAAATCTGAATAGGCTGTATCCAGACCTATTTTGCCAAAACAAAACGGGGACGATTGCCAAAGGCCAAAATATTCAAACCACGTCCATCTCAAAATTTCAATATGCATGCACACACGTAACTCTTCATTCTATATTTTTTTTTATAATCTTTACATTCCAAAGAAAACATTTCCTGGGATTATAATAAAATTGGTAATTTAGGGGACACACAGTTTGCCTTTTGTGAGTATAAAGGAAAAGTAATAAACGTTATACATCTTGTGGAAGAGGTTATTTATTTTTTAGCAAAAATAATAAACTTTATATATACCTGAACTTTTTAAATTGTAATTTGTTTCTTTGTTACCTTCTCCTGTTATCATTCTTAATATATATTACTAAAAATAAAAGTTGCGATGAAATCGATCGACTGAACAAGTAAAAGGGTATTAAAAGTGGATCCCACCATCAGACTCACTCCTTCTTCTACCTACATATCATTCAACTAGCTAGCCATGACACCAAGGTCATCCACAAATTAAACCTCGTAACCTTCTCTACATCACCAACTAACTCATAGAAGAAAAAAAACACGGTCATATAAATCTGAAACCAATAAAGTGATGAAGAAAAACGTATAAATATGATTACCAATTCATAACACAGACTTTAAATTGGTTAAACTTTATAAAATCAGGAGAGTGAGTCATTAAATAAGTTAGGTGATTCATCAAATATTAAATTTTAACAAATAAAAAAGAGAATCTTAAAGAGTGTATTCATAACAGTTATCTTTTTCACTGCAATTATAATTTAGGTATTTTAATTGTAGTATTACAAGATTCTTGAGAAGTTTTTTAATCATTTGAGTCAAGTGAACTAAGCTCCGATTTATTGAAAAGTCACCATACTTTTAAAAGACATTCTATGCAATTTTTTTCAGAAATTTACCCAGTATTGATTAATACAGATGACACAGATGTAGTAACCTAAAATTAAGCTTTGAAAACACATGACTAAAGGTAGCCAAAAGAAGAAAGCAATATAGCTTAAGGATGGGTTTGGTGTTAGATTCAGTGCATAACGATGATGCACTGAAGAGTCTTAAATTCTCATTGAATGATTCGAAATACAAACCACACACAGCAGTAAATGGGCCATTGTCAAGTTGTCAACACTGATCCACTTGCATCCGAACTCTCTCACACACACTTGTCCATCCCACGTCATCACATCATACAATGACATGCGAAAGAAGGAAGAGACCTTTTCCAACTCGCCTCAGACGCGTTCAGACAACCACAACATCACGAAACCGGCCGTAGCTCTGAAAAACCCTTAAAAATTACCTCACAAGAAGCCAAACTTTACCAAAAACTTGTAATCTCTCCTTAAAATAATCCCTCTTCATCATTGACCAGATCTCTTTATATGTGCCCTTATATTCCATCCTCCAGATTAAATGACAACACAGCTATGCTTCACCACTCCTCAATAACATTCTCACCACTCCCACCCTTCCCCTCTCACCACACCAACATGGATCAATTCTCACACATTCCCACGGAAAGATCGCCCAGGAGAGAACTTCAACTCCAAGGTCCACGCCCCACACCGCTCAGAATAAGCAAAGACTCTCATAAAATCAAGAAACCACCGTTGGCACCACAACCTTCACACCCCCAACCCCCACCGCGCCAACCCATAATAATCTACACCGTTTCCCCAAAGGTCATCCACACCACACCAAATGACTTCATGAACCTCGTTCAACGCCTTACTGGCTCCTCTTCCTCATCCTCCTCCAACTCCGCAGCGCTTCCCACCATCATTAACAACGACCCTTTTAACAGCGGCGGCGGAATGGTGTCACCGGCGGCGCGTTACGCCACCGTGGAGAAGGCCTTATCGCCCATGGGGAAGAAACCGGTGATGGGTCATGGGGATATGAATATCATAAGCGATGTGGAAGGGATAGAGATTATGGGTGATGGGGTAGTGGAGAGATCGCAACAAAACATGTTTCAAGGGATTTTGTCTCCGGGGCCGGCTTCACTCTCTCCCATTCCTTCAAATTTTTTCTCTGCGCCGTCTTCAGATCCATCCATGGTTAGCTTCCTTCACGATTTGAGTCCCATGTTTCAAAGTGGAAGAAATTTTACGGAGGGTACTGGTGCCTTCGTTTTGCCAAGCCCTTCTTCCAACTTCAGCTTTGTTTCACCGCATACTCCTTCTATAGACCTGTTCAACTATTTCTTAGATTAGTCAGGAACTTCTTATTGTTGAATTTAGTCTTCAATCTCGCTGATACAGAAGACTGGATCAAATCCAAACCGAGATGGATAGGGATTGGTTTGTCGAGTTAATTGGGTAGTTCCAAAAGAGGGGGCAAAGTTGAATTCTGTTGCTCTTTCGGTGACTACATAGCTGCAACAATTTGGAAACTTCTTTGTTGGATTTCTTTTTTCCTTTTCTTGTTCTTTTGAGCAGTTTGTGCTCCAATTTCTAATGACCTACGCCGTTGACATCATTCTTTGGCATGTACTGTACATTGCGTTTAGTTTAGTTTGCTGATGTATGTCGGCACTAAATATATTCAATACCATTATTCTTTGTATGATCAGAATCACATGGATGTTCATCTGGCAACCTTTGATCATTGAAACTTTGAAAGCATCTACTGTTTTTCTCTGGGGGTAATGACAATCTACCATACTTTTTTTTAAGAAAACTTATATTTAATTTCTGTATATTCTGATGCAGTTGTTAATATTAATGGCCGGCGTAATTAGGTGCGTCATTAATACGTGTTGTGCAATATTATTGGGGTTGAAAAAGCAGTGAGTGGAGAGGTGTTGCACTGTTAATTCCTAAAAACTAAAACTAAACTCTAACAAGAAAAAAAAATACATGTCTGTTACTTTTTAATTTCGCTACTAATTCTCATTTAATAGGTATAAAAAATTAATCTCTAAGTGTATGATCCAATTCTAGAATAATGACTTCTTTTAAAAAGATTATACTCATAAATCTCATTTTGAGGTCCAAGATCATATGGTTAAATAATTCGAAATACTCAACGCAAAGTAAACCAAAATTAAAATCTCGAAAAGAAAAATATATTCTTAAAGAACTAGAGTGTTATCTCGTTTGATTAGTATGAAAGTAGTTATTATTAAATTTGTCCTTCTCGGTCAAAACTTTTGTTTAATAGACATGGAACTATAATAGTGTGTATATGTATATATATGCTTATATAATACTGCAGGTCTATGATAAAACTTCCATTAATGGGCGCATCAATATTTAAAGTAGGATTCCTTATATATGCTACTGTTAGTTAGAAAAAAACAAGGTTTATATTAACACTTGACCTCCTATAAAATAAAGGTTATATTAATGGGAACAAACTTTATAAGGAATATTCTTTTAGTGATATGTGTGTGCTCATATATATATATATAGTTGCTTGAACTATCAATCTCAAATCTCCAACAGGAAAATAATTGATAAGTTTTGTGAATGTGAAATTAATACTATTGAATTTTGTCTATATTTTTAACTAAAGAGATCTTATTATTACATAATGAGGTAATGACAAAGTAATCGGAATACCAGAGGTTACATTCTTACATATAAGCCTACTAAAAATCTTTAAATGACCAAACTATAATAACATTTCCAAGAATTGATCTCTCAAATTTAATGAACACCAGATTAATTGTAAATGTCATTATAAGAATAAGTCATCAATAATGGCATTGAATTTCTTTTATTTCATATAATAAAAAATAAGCTTAGTTAAGTTCCTTTTGATATTTTTAATTGAATTTTTATTACAAAAATATCTATTAACTACTTAAAAAAAATTATATTTTTTAAATAAGTATCTGTCGTTTAATTCTTGCATTAACTGAGTTCCGTATTATTTTGTCATGTTATTTACTTACTTGTATTGTCATCCCGTATTATGAAATATGAGGTTTTGTAATTGATATAAAACTTATAATTAATATAAATAATAAATATTTTTATTGGTTTTATTGGAAACACGTTGTTTGAGAACTTCTATGTTATCACTTAAATAAATTAAAGATTATTTTCATCACCACTAGATGACACGACGATCCCTTATTATCTATCATTTTTTAACTAAACACAATAAAACACACTTGTTGTTTTATATTAATCATAATATTATTTTATATTAATAACAAAATATCATTTTCTTAACTCGTGGAGACAACTAAATAATTGAACAAATAGTCATATCATCTAACAGAAAAATTTAAATTACAAAGACTCAATTGAAAACTATACATTTTTTGAGTACCCAATAAATAAATAAAAATTTAATTAAAAATATTCAAATTTATAAAACACTTAAAACTTATTTAACCATAAAAATTGAAAAGAAAATAATTTTTTTTTTATTTCTAATTATTATCTCTAATGTAATGAGTTTCCATTATTATTATTATTATTTTATTTGCAATGACTTTGCATTACAAAAATGGTACATGAACATAAATTTACCATCTTATAATCTCTTACCGATTTTTATAAACATTAAATAACTCTTTTAATTTAAAAGAAAAGGTGTTCTCCCTTTCGTATTTCCAAAATTTCACTCTGAAGCGTAGTCCACCATGTTTAGTTTTAAAACAAAATTAATCGATTAAAAAGAATAATACAAACAGGAAACACATGCATGTTTGGTGTTTCACCCATATACAAACAAAAATACAAAACACACCTAGAGTCAAATTAATTTAGCCTCTTTTTGCTTTTCCCTACATATTCCAGTTCCAGCACCACACCTTTGCCTATGTGATGCAAATGTTCCCAACAAGCATCAGCTGATAATGTCAATCCCTATAACCAACAATGATAACTTGTTTAATACAAAAAATATTTACTTTATTATTGGCTCAAAATTTTAAAGAAATAAAAAGGGAAAGTCTCTTCCAACTTAAATCGAACAGGAAGAAAGTAATTTATAATTTTAGTTAAATTGCCCTATCATAATACTTTTACATCTCACTTTACATTGTTTTTAAAAATATATATTAGGTAATACATATTTTTCATACCTCTTATTATGCACTAAATAGGAAACGTCCTCGTAACTTTCATTCTCTTCTCTTTTAAACAAACATAGAAATTATCAATTAACAAATAAAAGAATATTGAAGATGAAAATGAAAAGGAAAGAAATATCTAACTTAGATAAGAAAACAAGAACGTTGCTATATTAATCCTCATGCATTTCATGCATAGAATAGATAGGGGGAGCCCCTTAAACTGTTACACAGAGTTGTTACAGATCCCTGAGACTACGTATGCTTTACTTTTTTAACACACGATCCCTTTAATCAATCATATAGGCTTATATATAGAAATTAAAATGAAGCTTTAATTATATTCATCCTTTAACATGAATATGCATAAAAGTCTTGATCAGCTATTGAAGTTGAACTGTTCTAATTCTGGCTATAACTCTCTCCAAATATGGTGTTGAAATATCAACAACTCCAACCTTTAGAGTAGTTAATTTTCAAAGAGTATGTTAGTTTCACTTTCACACCCACACTGGACTGGTTTTTACAATCAGAGTTAACAATGGAAAAAATGGAAGTATTTTTCGTACTCGACTTCTAGAATGCAAAATAGAGGAACACTTTCAAGCAGAAAAAAAACATGTCGCATACGTTCCTTCTCCCATACGAGACGCAGATTCATGCACTATCTGTATTTGGAACCGCAAAGTCAAAAGTTTAACACAAAACTCAACCAAAATTTGTTGATATCTGTGTATTTTATAATATTTGACAGCAAGATATGGGAGCAGTTAGAGATAAAAAAACATGTTATATTAATTAGTAAGTAAATAAACCCTAGTAATCAAAGATGAAATGGATATTATTATAATGACTAGTGCTTGAAAGAGGAAAAGTTGAATACAAATGTGGGATTTTGGTTGGCATCAGTTAGAAACCGGCTGGATCAGTGTGAGTTCCAGAACTTATATATATATATATATATATATATATATATATATATATATATATAAACTATTGGTCTTTATAATAATAATTTAAATTGTATTTCTGAGCTTTTTTAATTAATTATCAGTCGATGATATAAATTAAACTCTATTTTTTTATTTAATTACGTGATAAACTATAATTTAACATGTGCAATCATGTATAGCTCATCTAAATAAAAAGTTAGTTATTACAAGGTTGTTGAAAAGATAATGCTATTTAAAAGTAAATATAACAATCTACGATATTTACTATTATCGTTTATTTTAATGGGTGTTCTCATGTGAGTAACTTTCAACAATTGGAACATATTCAAATGATACTAAATATTAATTAAATTTAGTGAAATAATATGTTCAGCAATAACTCTGCCTATTTTATTAATTTAACTTTTTAAACCAGAAAAAATGTTTTAATAGGAATTTATTTTTACATTATTTAGGGTTAAAATCTCTATTAAGTCATTTATCGAGAGTTGTAGTTTCTCCCGCTAAATCATTACGAGAGGACGTGTTCCTGAGTTTATTTAAACCTCGGGAAAAGTCTTTCAAAACCCATGTTAAATACCATGGATTTAAGAACCTTCGTAAAATACCATGGTTTTAAATTCATAAAATACCATGGGTTTTAAAACCTTCGTTAAATACGATGGGTTTAAATAACTTTGTAAAATATCATGAATTTCAAAATTTATGTAAGATGATTTGTCGTTTGAAATAACATTCAACCACATTTTCCACCATATCTAACCATCATCCCAACTTCTCTCTTCCACCGTAGACATACTGCTCTCCGACATAAGCTCAATGACCGTAGACGACAGTACTAGCAAGGAATCACAATTCAGTCATACTTATTATATCTAAGGAGAAAAACACTAAATAAGACATTATCTTCTTCTTACTCCAATATTGTTTCTTCCATCACCTTATTGCCCCAACTTGGATCACAAGTCACTACTACATAGCTCGACAACAACTGATGTTTATCATTGATTTATATATTCTAAATAATTGCATTATCTGACAGATATGAGCTTCAAAGCATGTGTGCTCTTGGCTAAAGATTGCAAGAACATATTGCAAGGAGAAATTAACTTTATTACTTCTCACTTCCATAGTGAATTAATTATTATATGCATTTTAAAATAAAAGCCTTAATTTAAAATATTTTAAAATCATGAGAATTAAATGTTAACAATTATAACTAAAATGAAAATTACACATAAAATATACGTACATCAAAAGCTAAAAAAGAATAAGTCAGGTTTTTTAAAGTATGAACTCGTAACAAAAAAAAAACTATGAATTATATAAACCAACTACCATCAATCATAAGAAATGTTGAAATACTTATTATCCAATGTTATTTTACTGAGTTTTTAAAATAAATTTTGAAACTTTAGAAAATTTATTTGTAAGGTAAAGTTACACTTTCAAAATTTTAGAAAATTTAGTTATAAAATATATCAAAACTATATATTTTTTAATTATTTATCTATAAATAGATTTAATTATATTTATTTATTGAAGTTTGAAAAATCTAGAGTGTTTTATTGAGGTTATACAATAAATTTTTGGAATTTAACAAAGGTTAAAAAAACCTCTATTATTTTGTTGAGATTTTAGAATAAACTTTTAAAACTTAACAAATGTTAAAAAGACTTTCGTTAATTTGCTGAGATTGTCGAATAAAACTTTGGAACTGACGAAAAGTTAAAAAATCCTTCGTTATTTTGCTGAGATTTTAGAATAAACCTTTGAAATTTAACGAATATTAAAAATACCTCTGTTATTTTACTGAGATTTTAGAATAAACATTTGGAATTTAACAAATGTTAAAAAAATCTCCATTATTTTACTGAGATTTTAAAATAAACCTTTGAAATTTAACAAAAGTTAAAAATTCTCCATTATTTTGCTGAGATTTTAAAATAAATCTTTAAAATTTAACAAAAAAAACCTTTGTTATTTTGTTGAGAGTTTAAAATAACCTATAAAACTTAACGAATGTTAAAAAGCTTCTGTTAATTAAAGAAATTTCTAGGATTATATTAGTATTTGTTAAAACATTTTTTTATGGTAGTGAAATCTTTGTAATGGTATTATATAAAAAAAATTAGATGATGCAAAATATCTAGAAATATAAATTAATTACAAAGTTACTAATAAGCTAATATATTATTGTACCGGTACTGGGCGAGACTGGACCCACCTGGCTGCCCGATGCCCAGTCAACCTGACCGAGGGACCGAAAGGTCGAGACCCCTTGAAGACTTGGCCGAGAGACCGAAAGGCCGAGACCCCTTGAAGACTTGGCCGAGAGACCGAGAGGCCGAGACCTTTTGGAGACTTGGCCGAGAGACCGAGACCGTTGAAGACTCAACTGAGACGGCCGAAGGCCACGGGTATTTGGCCGATGGCCGGCCCTCACCGTAAGAATATGGCCGATGGCTGAACCCCATTACAATTAACGCTCAAACCGAGATCAGTGAAGCTAATCCATCATCAAGAATTAGGTAATGCAACCCTAAGCGGTATCCACCTCGATAAAAGGGCCCAACAAGGTAGGCCCACTAGAATAATATAAATAACACGCATTTCAAGGAGTAAGGTATGTCATTATTACTGTTCACCTACCTGAGAGCTAACCACCCGCTTTACTGACTTGAGCGT
>Ga0123342_1006540_pt1 | contig 16079 bp, 9 predicted proteins | sample Turbeawhitnodule_FD_89960 | JGI IMG/M metagenome (GOLD analysis project Ga0123342, IMG submission 89960) | Root nodule microbial communities of legume samples collected from Mexico - Turtle bean Mexico white nodule | ecosystem: Host-associated > Plants > Roots > Nodule | place: Mexico: Nepantla... | reverse complement strand
TTTTTTTAAAAAAATAAATAAATATCTCTAATACTACCAGGCTTGTGGCAAAGAAAATAAAAACAATAAATACCTGTCTCCAAAGTGGAAGCAATCTAGACTCATCACCCAAGTCATTCAACCGCTGTGCACTGCAGAACATAATATAATAACAATCAAAAAGAAGTAACAGTCAGTATTACCACTAAAACTTTAATCAAGATTGTAGTGACAAACATCTTTAATATTAAAATAAGTACCTAACCCTAAAACACATGCTCTAGAGGTTTATAATCAATATGGTCAAACATATTTTCATTCAAACTTTTCACATTCACACTTCTAGTGTAATGATATCTTTCAAATTGCACTATGTAATGCAACTAACTATGCAAGCAGAAGTCTTCGTCTTGAACATGAACGAACTAAATACCATGCAAAAAACTTGCACATATTTTATACAAAAGAAGGGGCATAAACTGCATTTTCCATAGGTTTAAAGGTTTCACGGTTGTGCCTACTAATCAAAAGAAGAATGTATGCGTACTTTCATTTTTGTTGATATTTATATATGTACAAGTGTAAGGCAGCACATGTAAGGATTTTTCATTCATAAATATGAATGTAAGAGACTACTACAAAAATATTCAGAGATACCTCAGAGTTAAATTAGTTTCATATGAGAAGAACAGACCAGAGCTCTTCTCAGCAACATTAAGCAGTGCAGAAAATTCCATCTCTATTTTCTTCTGCCAAATATGATGCAGTAATTATTAGTTTCAAACTGGTAGTGGACATAGACTGAAATAGGAAATAAGTGAATCTGTAGCAAACATACCTGTTCAGCAGGGGTGTTTTTAAGAGAATTGTCACATGGAAAAACCTTCAATGAAGAAATTTTGAAAATTGGATGCCCCAAGTAAGATCCAACAGATTCACGCTCAGTTATAACCAGCAAATATGATCCTAGTTGAACAGTTAAATTTAGCAACAAAATGATTGCTCAAACAGAAGTCTAGCATTTAATATTATGAGTTCTGAAGAGAAGTCAGGTACGTAAACTAGATCAATAAAATAAGATACCATATCAATATCAAAACCGCAAGTACAAGTACTGAATAAAGAGGGCAGCAGGGATAGGCACTTGCTTGTTTCATAAGCTACAAGGATAAATTAACTAAAAGGAACTCATACAGTGGAAGACTGTAAAGCTATCATGATTCTTAAACCCATCGTTTTTTGTTAAAACGATAAATATAAAAAAAATGCATAATTTACCTTTTTGCTGGTGTTGTATTCAAATATTACCTTCACTTATGTTTCAAAACCAATTATCATAAATCATTAGTCAAATATCCCAATTCCCAGTCATAATCTATCTCGCAAAAGAACTCCCTAATCTAAATACTTGATTAACTTCGCTTTAATGCAGAATCAAATAGATAAGGATGCACACCAACAAAAAGTCCTTTCAACACACATGAAATAAAAACTTAAAGGGAATATACAATAGTCAAATATATCCACAATATCCATCATCAAATATGGTTAAGTGATTGCTAACCAGCCAATAGCCTCAACATCCCTACAACACCAAAAATTGTATATATCTTAGGAACACGAAGCGAGCTGCATTCCGGAACCTCATCTGTCAAAGCAAGACAACAAAAGAGCAAAACAAATTAAAAAAAAGCATCGATCAGTAACGAATTACTGAAAATCACCAAAGGAAGACCAATACGATAACAAAAGCACGAAGGGAAGTAACAAAATAACCTACCGATGAGCTTCATGGATCCATCGACTCGATTAACAGCCAAAGAAGAACCAGAAGATCCATCCGTAGGTTCAATCACATACTGATCCGGAAATTCCCAGAGCCGCATGCGCGCATACAGCTTCTGCACAGAATCTGCCTTCTCCATCATTATTGAAACTCGAACTCGCTGAAAACAACACATTCGAATAAGCAATTAACTACTACATTCACGAGGAATCGTCAACTATCAGCGATTCAAATCTCAATTTATAATTTGAGCTTCCTACACGGATCAATCGGAGCGAGAAAAAACTATGCTCGAACCACTCAGAACAGAGAACTAGTGGAGTTCGATCTAATCTATATAAAAATAAATAAATAAAAACTAGTTTCCCGCTAAGATTAGATAGAGTGATTTAGTTTCTGGAATTTTCTGGCGCTTCGTCGTTGAAGAAAATGAAGAAGGGATTGATGAATAAGTTTACCTGGTTGGCAAGATCGAAGAACGAAGTGAATGTTAAGACCCAAATTCGAATTGGCGTTGGGCTCTTAATACATGAAGTGAGGGTCTGCAACGAAAAAGGAATGATGCTCCAACGTGCTATATTCTTTTTTTTTCTTTTTAAAGCTAACGGCGTGTTTGGAAGCTTCGGAACGGGGCAGGATTGCGATGGGCCAAATCCTTGTTCAAATTGGTGGTGTCCAAATGCGGCTTTAGGACTGAAACTTGGACCGGTTCCGCGGAAACGGAGCCAGGGGAAGTGTGTGCTCCTTACACGTGGAGGTTGATAAGAGGTCTGTGAGACCGTAGCCTAATACTGCGGAGAACCCTATGTCGTAGTTCACAACTATGGTGGTACCTTTAATTTCTACTTTTGAAAATTTTGCATTCATAAATTTTTATTTTTAATAATAATTAAATATAAATATTGTAACTAAAGTTGTTCATTGATGAGTGTGTTATTTCACCTAGGTTGTTATACTGTTTAGACGAAAGTATAAATATAAAAAGTAGAAGACGAGTGAAGTTATTCCTCAAATACTTAAATTCTTTACTTAAATAAATAAACTCAAACTTAAAATTAAATTTGACTATTGAAATAAGTCAAACTTAAATTAAAAAAGTTTAATAATATTAAAATTCTGTGAATAATATATATATGAAACAAAATGAGAGGTTAAAGCTAATTTAGAAGTTTACTTTGTATCTTGTTCATTAAATTTATAGTCTAATTATTTTTAATAATTTACTTATCATACACTTTAGAAAAGGAAAGGTATAAAGAAAAATTATATTAAGGTTAACCTTAAATAAGTTACTTTAATAGGAAGCTTAAGAGAAATATTTTTATTTTTAATTTCTTAATTTAATATTTTACATTATTAAGGATTAAAATCTTTATTAAATCATTTATTTGGATTGCTCCAATTAAAAATACAAAATACAGTTTTCTATTAGTAGGTAATTATCTTAAATAAAATAATATTAAATGTTATACGGTATAGTTAAAAATTAGTTTAAATATTTTTTTAAAGTGAAATTAATCAAATAATAAATGAACTAAATGAAGCTTACGTTTTATTTTTAAAAAAATCAGGTTCAGCATTTTATTTAGTCTATTTTTAATTTGAATCTTAATATGTTAGTTTTTGTCAGTGTGATAGGATAGAATATTCATTATTTCCTTTAACATCATTAAATTACCTTATATCCTCTTTTTAATTAATTTGACTTTTCTAATGTGAAGAAATTCAGTTTAAAGAATAAAATGTATTTGCAGTAGTTGATATTAGAAAATTAAAACTTTAAATGTGATAGAATAAATATATTTCCTAATAAAATATAATTTAATTATAATTATCAATTTTGTAATTAATGACTAATATGGTAGCTTTTTAAAGGCATTACATAAGAGTACTAAAAATAAAATCCCTCGTTTAAATTAATAAACTCAATTTAAAAAAAAAATCTACAAACCTAAACTCTATTATGAAAATAGACATTAATATTTAAAAAATAAAAATTTTAAATTATCATTTTACTAATAATAAAAAATAAACTAGAATAAAAATATAGTTATTTAAAACTTTATTTACAAGTATCTCGTTTATATTGATTAAAAATATACTATTTTATAATAATGAAATACATAAAAAGAAAACTTTATTTGATGACTAATTTATATTGTCATTACTAAAATAAAATAAAAGACTGTATGATATTAAATTTAAATAAAAAATTTCCTAAATTTAAATTTAAATATATACACAATTTTATTAAATATATAATTTATTTTTAGACAACTTTACCTTGTTATCTTGAAGTCTACTAGTATTTGTATTTGCTCATTTATTAAAACATAATCATTGTAATAGCGAAACAACACAAGATAATACCAAAACAACACAAATACGATAAAATAAGGTAACAATCCAAAATATTTCATATTAATTATATATTTAATTATTCATAATTTATTTTAAGCTTGACAAAAATCTTCTCAAATTTCTAAAATATAATATGAAATTATGAATTTTAGACATTAAATTAAATATTATTTTAAAGATTAAAAAAATTATTAATGTTTAAAATTGTTTTTACTATTAATAAAAATTTATAAAATAATTTTAAATTAATATCTAAATTAATTATCAAATTTTTAATTACTAATATTTTATATTATAAATTAATCTTTAAAAGGTTAATTAAAACTAATTTATAATATAAAGTAATTAATAGTTAAAACTTTAATAATTAATTATTAAATATGAATTTATAACCTACTTTATAAATTTTTATTAATAATAGAAATTATTTTATATATTAATATCTTTTTAATTTATAAAATAATTTTTAATTTAATTAATATAATAATTAATTATTTTGATCTTTAAAAATAATTTTTATTTAATAATTTTTACATAGTATTTTATTTATTATTATAATCTAGATTTTAAATGTTAATCTCCGTTGCTTGTAAACACCTTTATATCTAAGGAAATATTTTGGAAAAATGAATAAGTTGAGGATGACCAACTATTCTCTAGTTTTCTCTTTTAAAACTAAATCTAAACAAGCAAACATAATAAACTTAAATTAATACAAATTCATTTTTTTATAGTCAAATCATACATGTGACAACTCCAAGGCCACATGCATAAAGACAAAATGGTGGAGAAACCTGAACTAAAGAAAAATTGAAAACGTATATCAATTATAGTTATATTTATTGAGTTAGGGTTACTTTTAAATAGCTTCTAACTTGTGATTTCAAAAAGAGAAAAAGGAAAGAAACCATTTAGAATTTATAGAGAGAAGTTAAAGATGAATTATAAAATTTATGTTTTAGAAATATGGTAATTTTAGATAAGTGAAAAATAAAATGATTTAGTTTCCTATCTTAAATTTTTCCAATTATATCATTTTTCATCAATTTTAAACTTTCTCCTCTAATACTCACAAAAATAGTTATATAATTAAAAAAATTAATATGATGTGATATATAAGTACATAAAATACATGACAAAGAATGAAGTGAAAAATAAATACGACAAAAATGGAAGAAAAAAATCATTAGAATGTTATTTTTAAGAGTGAGAATTTAAAATTATAATATAAGGATGCATGAAAAAAATTGTATTGTCAAATTATTCAATATTAGAGCTCAAAAGTAAAACTAAACAAGTTTTGATCATAGAAAATGAAAAACTATATAATGAAATGAAAAAAAAGAGTAATCATAATAATTTTAAGAAAGAGAATTTAAAATTACAATACAAGTGGATACATAATTTAATTTTTATTACAATTACTTTTGAATTTTTGTATGTATAAAAAATTCCGTCTCTGGGTTAAAATTAAGAGCAATGGAATAAGATGGATAGTGGATTTTGTTTTCTACGAGCCAATTTTGTCTATAAAATATTTCTAAACCACTTTTCTTATATATTTATATGTTTATTGATATTATCTAACAATGTATCCATTGAATATATGAATTTACATAGATCTAATTCGGTTGATAAATTATCTGAACAACCCGAATCAAAAGTTTCGTTCTTAACATTATAATTTCTTTTACAAATTTTTATTATCTTCGTCCAACAAATAATAGTTCTTAATTTCAACGCTAAAAAAACCTCACTTCTATTTGTTCATACACATAACGATCAAAACATAACATAGTGGAAAGAGAGGAATTTGTGTGCTTAAATTCATCTCATTTCACGCTACTGCAGAGGGAGATGTTGTGATTTGTTGACCAGTGATTTTTTTTTAATTATCCTTCTGAATTTTCCTCATTCCAAACAACTAAAAGTTTATGTATCCCTCCTGAATCACCCTCCAGGTTTTTCCCTTCTAAATTCACCCTATCTAAACACAAAGTTTAAGTCTTTATGGTAATTTTCCTTATACTCTCGTCAGTATTATTTAACATATAAAACAACACATAACACAACCTTCACACCTACAAAACACAAATATGGACACACACCATAGCAAGTTGAGTTTATAACTCATTTGAAAACCCATATATCAGTGAAACAAAAAAGAAAAAATGATACAGATTATTCACCAATGCTCCATTAAACAAAGGTTAGAAAGTTGGTAACAGATAAAGGCTTGTACAAAACCAGTTTGATGTCTATGATCTTTGTACTCTCCTTAAGTTTATCTTCATCTACAACTGGGCTTGGACAGAGATGTATTTAGATTCTTCATTTGGGTGAATATTTCATCAATATATTTTAATTTATCCAAAAAAAATGAAACACCAGCAAACTTTTTTTTTATGTGTAAAATATGAAACATTTATACAACAACATAACACAACAATACTCACTTAACTCCTTTTAAACAACTTAATCCTTACAAAGCTAAAAGCTAAAAGCAACAGACAACTCAAACAAAGGAATAAATTTTACAGAAACTCATTTAATCGAAAACATACAAACTACAATATCGAAATAAATTTTACAAAAACTCATTTAATCGAAAACATACAAGTATCATTCAGAATAAGTAAAGTGAACAGAAGCAAACAGATTTAGATTTAAATGTTATGTAAAACCAAACTTTTAATTGAACTAAGATGAACATTTCTCTAAACCCTAAACATTTCCCAACGATGAATCATTTCAAAAAAAACCATTCATGTACTTTTGTCTAAAACATTTTACCAAATTATATATATAACATATCTCCATGTAAAATATATATATATATATATATATATATATAAAAGAAGCTGAACCAGAGCATTCACTACATGTATCCCAAATTTCTTAGGGCATAAATTTTCTGAGGCACTACTCCTCAAAACCCTTAAAATGAAAGCAACAACTGAAACTGTAATATTAACCAGCATTCTCAGTACTTCAACAAACCAAAACGACTACTGTTGTTCTATTGAAATAGCCCAACATTTTAGGTCTTACATGTATAATTGTCGATCTTCGTCCCTCATTCTTCAGTCAAGGGCATCTCGTTCAAGTCAAATCCAAAAACATTTCCCTCAGCATTCAAGTCAAATCCAAAAATCTTTCCATTCTCATCACTCTTTTCTGTAACAGACTCAGCAGCATTCTCCACTGCAGTTGGTGGTTCATTCAGATCAAACATCACAACTTGAATAGGCGGCGGTGCTGACCCTTTCTCCCCATGGTTAACCTCACCACCATCACCTGCCATTTAAGAACCACATAGATACACACCAAAATCATAAACGCATGCAAACAAACGTTGTTGGAACAGAAAAGTCTTTTTTATTTTATATTTCTTACACTGTGAGGTGTTACCCTTGTTAGCATTAGTAAGAGGATGATGTTGGGTTGAGGATGGGGATCCAAACACGGGAGGTTTGAAGAATCCACGATAATCACGGTCAGGGTGTGCGCGCATGTGGCCAAACGCACCCTTCCACGTTGGAAACTCTTTGCGGCAAAGAGGACAAGTAGGTTTCCCAGTGGGAGGGTCCCTCACTATAGAAGTCTTTCTCTTTTTCCCCACCACTCCCTCCCTCACAACACCACTCTCCACCAGCTCCATCCTACCACCACCACCACCCACTGCCACAGCCACAGCCACAGTCACAGGAGGAATCCCACCACCAACATCACCACCATTACCATTCTCAGCAGCACCACTCCAGCCACGGATTCCATTGTTATTACGGTCAACACTTCCACCACCAACACCATTCTTATCTCTTATGTAATTACCACTTCCACCAACAACGTCTTTTTCACCACCACTGTCATCACTACTTTCACCACGGAGTTCATCCAACACTTGCCACGGGGTTTTCATGGTGCTTTCACCCTGAAGATTGTCGTTGATTGGATTGATAATTAGAGTGAGAGTGTCAGCAGAGGGAGCAGATAGAGAGTTGTTGGAGAATGGACCCAAGGAAGGGCTATGCTTTTCCATGTTCCTGGTTAAAAATGAAAACCTGAGAATGATAATGTTTAGAATTAATGGAAATCGCTAGGGTTTAGATTGAAGGATAATTTAGTAACCTAGAGTTGTTTTGTTGACGCTGTTTATGCACCCATTTGCGAAACGATGCAACTTTGCAAAACAATGACTCTTCAGGAACAAAGGTGCTATGGGGAATGTATGTGTCTGTACATCTCAGTTAGCCTGAAAAAGCATTAAATGAAACAATCAATACAAGTATTTCTAAAGAGTCACTTTAATTAATCACCAAAATGTACTATATTAGTTCAAATCAGCCTATTGGCACACAGAAAGCATAATTTAAGAAACTTTTCTATTTTGGAAATTTCAGAATGAGTTACCCAAATAAAATAAAAAACTGAGTTTAAAATTAATTATTAAACTGCTGAAAATATTTGAATAAATAATTTCCTATTAAGTTGTGTATATATACATAAATACATCCACATAATAATAAAAATAAAATCTATTGCTGATGGGATTTAAATTTAGCAAAAGGGAATAATCCTACATTACAAAATTGGTCTAATATGTCTGTGACAAGATGCAGACCTGAGTTCATCCATGTGAGATGAGATAAAACATTTTTTTTGTAAATATTAACTCAATTCAACTGATTTGGACTTAGCCATTTTGCTTCTCCTTCTTGGAAATTTTCACTTAACAATATTTATTTTATATAAAAATAATTACAATTGATTATTAAGATTAAATAATAAATATTAGTTCTTCTCACTGTTCTCGTACTTTCAGTTCATTTGTTTTTTAAGTTAAAAATATATTAAAATAATTTAAGAGTTACTCTGAACCAAGATCCATATTAAATCCAATAACTTAACACAACATAGGTATTAGTAGATTTGATCAATATGAGAGTTTGGATTAAATCAATAAATTTGATTTAGATTTTTAATTGTATTAAATTTTACTCGAACTAAATTAATCAAACCAAAATAATTGGTTTCCCTATTGAATTTGTGATTTACGCTTAATGATATGAAAACGTGTTGTGTTTCGCACCTTTTCATATGTCAAATTATTTTGATTATTTTTGTTTTTTACAACTTTTGTTTTTGCACATTTGCATAGTTAACCCCAATTCATTGGAATCGAATATTTTTTGCATAATAAATTAGGTTTGGTTTTATTTTCGAATTTTGTAAGAACTCCAAAACAATCCAAATCATTGAAAATTTTGTTTTTCAACACCTAATAAAAAAATCAAGGGAATCGGGTCTGAAGATAATAACATTCCTCGATCACATGCTTGTACTTTAACTTGATGCATTTTATATGCAATCACGGTAAATTGAAAATTATCTAAAACTATAAAATAGATGCTTTTGTGTTTTCCTCATTATTTCATATAAATAATTGTCAATTTTCAGCCAAATACCATTAGACGCATGACAGTTTAAGGAATTAAAGTTCCGTTTCATTAAGTGATTGAAATTAACATAAAAAAATGTATTGAATACAATTACATTTTTATCTATTTTTTTTATCAGTTTCATATGTGTTTTCAAGATTAAAAAAACAACAACGAATGGTGAGCACCATAGGAACAACCCACACAACTATTGAATAAAAGGAAAAATGAAAGATATACATAACCACACTTGAAGAATTTAATTTTCGAGTATCAAAATTTAATGCTTTCAGAAATTTGAATTTCGAAATTTTTGTCACTTTTGATATGAAAACATGTTTCGAAAATTGAGTTCCAAAACATAGTTTTCAGAGAGTAGTGTTGTATAATTACGAAATTGTATATATTCTGAAATTTCTAACATAACTTGTAATCCAGTTTCTAGTAATTCATCTGTGAAATTGAAGAACAAAAATATCAAAAGATCGAAACTCACCGACCAATAGGGGTATGAAGTGGTGCTGCAAAACCAAGGCAACAAGAGGGAGAGAGCAGAAAAGGGGCAAGCTTGGTGCCAATGGTGGTGAGTGAAGAGGGTAGAAGAAGAGAGAAAGAGAGGGGTGGGAAGAAGGTGAGGGATAGAGGTACCTTTTAAATAACAATGAAAAAATAGGGTGTGGTGAAAGAAAAATGGGTGTAAATAGAATAATATGTTTTATAAATTAAACAATTTGGTTTATTTAAATAAATATCCTCAGTATTTTTATGAACATTATTATGATATTTCAATTTATTAAAGTGTTAAAAAACAATATTTATTGTCTTAGATACCATAAATGTATATTAAATGTGCTGATTGACATAAACTCAAACCAATAAATCTATCAAAGTTATATATTATTCATTTTTCTTTTTTAAGTGTTTAAGAATGTTAGTTTATACAAAGAGTCTAACCTTTAAATTTACTTAAGACTAAAGTTATGCTCTATTTCAAAGTCTCACTATAAAATATATATTTTAAAATGAATTACGGTAAAGGTTGGATTATATATTTTTTAAAGTTATATTATATAAAAATATGTTAATACTGTCTCTTATAAAATCTAGTTTTCCAATTTTCACCTGTCTTATGTTTTTAATTGTAACGAATTTAATTTTATATATATATTATAGTTTGCATAAAATTCCATTAGAATAAGTAACCTATATAAAAGTTTTAATATAAGCATTTACAACTAGACTAACAGAAGAAGTAAGAGTTTCAATTAAGTTAAGTCAAACCTTAAAAATAAGTAACGCCAAACTCAAACTTCAAAATTTTAAATTAGGTATATCTACATAATTTTAATTTTTTTAAAGCACGTTAAACATCACTATGATACTTGACATATAAATTAGGTTGACATCTTAAGTAATAATAATCATTTATCATCACATGAAAAAAATATTATTAAAAAAAATTACAAAAATATGGAAGTACTAGAACAAAACTCATATATTAAAAAAAAAATTATTCGAAATAATTTTTTTTTCTTGATATTTATAAGAAAATCAATAAATAAATAAAAAATTTCATAAATGAAAATTAATAATAAGTTAATTTTTAAAAAGAATATATATGTAACATTTTTATTCTATATAAATTAATTTTAATTTATTAAAAAATCATATAATTCTTTTGTTTTTTCTTTTAAAATGTTTAGGTAAAAAGTATGCCCAAACATATATCCTTTAACTTATTTTTATTACTTAAAATTTGGGATATTTTCCATTTTTAATATACAATATGCACCCTTGACTTTAGATTTTAAAAATGAAAATATAATAAAAACATGATGAAAATCATTTAACTCTCTTTTAATGAGCATTGGTTATTTAGCATTTAAATAATTAAAATAAATAAATAATTAAATAAGAAAAAATTAATAATTAAATTAATGTTCAAATTTAAAATATTAAAATCAATAAAATTTTCAATGGGCAGTAATTATTTTATAATAAATTTTATTTATATATTTAAGGTATTATCCTAAATATTTACCTAACATTATATTTTTCTCCCTTGCAACATTCATCCTGATCAGGCTAACTTAGAAGAGTGCAGAAAAAATGAGGTGGACCACAATTAGGACCCAGCAACATTCATCCTAATTTATGCACAGTTCTCGTGGCTAATAAATATATATATGATTTCCTAAATAATCTTACACTAATTAGGAATAATTTATTATTATTTTTTTCATAACTCCAATTTAATATTTTTTTCACTTAAATTAACAACAATAACGAATGTATCATTTTTTGAAACAATTTTAATAAAAATAATATCATTAGCCCAATAAATGTATTACTTTATAAGATATTTCTGCTCCTTTATTTTAATTTTCAATTCAATCTATTTAAAATTAATTGGCTTCGGTTAAATTTGGTTTTTTATTTAACAACTCAACCTTATCGTGACTAAATTTATTTAGGCTATGTGAAATGAAAATATAAATTTGATTTGATGAGGAAAGTTGATGAAGAAAAGGAAAAAATGGGTTTGCTTTAAATTCTCATGCGAACACAAATTAATATAATAAACGATACAATTAATATTTATTGATTAAAAAGTTATCAAATTAAGTAATTTAGAAATTATAACTTCTTATTCTATAAAGAATTCAAAATAAATATTTTTAACGTTTTTTTTTTAATTCTTATCCGTTACAAACAACACATACATCAACAATAATTCTCAAAATATTGAAAAATTAACTTAGTCAATGAAACCATGATACGACACTAGGAAACCGTTATTATTTAGATGTAAGTACACGTAGTAAAAAAATATTTACTCGTAGAATAATATTTACCTGATAAAACAAAATATTATTTTAATAATAAGATTATTGATATCTTTATTTTTATGATATATTCATTATTTAGTTAATTTCTACTGACTTTAAACTAAAAAATATATTATTCAATTTAATTTTAATTCTATTTACTCTAACATCCTATTTATGAAGCATTTGGAATCAAAGAAATGAGGTGATTTTTAAAGGAAGGATATTAGATCGGATGAAATTCTTAGTGTAGCACAACTACAAGCTTGATCATGGATGAAGTGGAAGATAACAAATTTTAATTTTGCTTTTTCCAATTGGGTTCTTTATCCTCTAAACTATTTGTATTCTATAGGTTAGTAGGAACTTCTGTATGGCTCAAAAGCTTAAAATTCTACGTGTGTTGTTGTTTTACATAATTATGTTTATGCAGTTTATGTGGAGGTTGATAAGGTTAAGTTTAAAAGAATTGACTTACTCCTTAGTCAAGGAAGGAAAATGTTCTTGTTCTATTATTGTGGACATATGGCAGTTGAGGTTGTGTTGCAGGATACTAGTATCATTGGAGGAGGCTTTGGAGGAAAGGGTTACTGTTTGGACTCTGATTTGAGTAAACCAGGTTTGAATCATGCTGAGCGGAAGATTTTTGTCATGGGAGTAAAGGAGACTAAGAGGAATAAAGAATTGCAACAAGGTGAAGATCTATTAGGTAGGTTTAAGCACAACATGGATCTTTTTGGTTATGTGGTTCATTATTCACAAATCTCTTTAAGAGAAGGAAAGAATTCATTGAGGAGTAGTAGATTGGCGCAAAAGAAGTATTAGAGGAGTAGTTTAGACTGCTTTTGATGTTAGTTGTTTTGACCTTAAGTCCGTTGAGATAGCATCACTAGGATCAATCACTGCATCTGAAGTATTATCCGCTTTGGAGTTTTTGAGCTTCGTCACGGTTTTATCCTTAAAAGGCGTCTCAGTGAGTTGGAGGACAAAAAATAGTATATAAATTGTCCTTGGTCTCGACTCCTGAGCGATGTGGGACTATATTGGCGGTATCAGAACAATAGTCAAGTTTTTTTTATCAAGAGGTTCCTCTTGGAAAATACCTTTTGGAAGATGTTGCAAGGCTGCTACATGAGGCCACAAAGAAAATGCATGTTTGATGATTTGAGCAAAGTGTTTCCTTTTATCAGGTCGTGTTCAAAATGGCTAGATATATTGTAGTGTTTTGAGCTTTTGGAACACTTTGTAATATTGTTTTTGAGTTTTTTTGGTATGCAGGTTTAGTATGGAGACGGTATTATGATCTTATTGTGTAAGGGTTAGAGTACTCCTAAAGTGTTTCTTTTTAATTTTATTAATTTTTTTTTGAAAAAAAAATGACTTATCGTGTGGATAATGACTCACTAATATGGAAATTATAATATTATAATATACTTTACATTAAAAGTTGGTTTGTCACGTCATAAAAAAAATTAACTTTTTTTTATCAGCAAGAATGAATAAATAAATATGGATTACTTCAAGGGTGATCTAACCCTATACAAAATATCAAAACAACCAGCCAACACAAAACCAACCAAACTACCTTAAAGCCTTCCAAACTACTCTAAAACAAGTAGCCCCAACCTAACGCCAGTCGAACAAATCAACAAAGAAAGCAAGACTAACATACCACTTAAACCATAAGCCCCAACAAACAACCACCTTACATGCCTGTCAAAGTGGGCAACATCAAAAAAAGAAACAAACCAAACAACCAAACACAACAACCGACTCAAATAAAAACACCCCACCACCCTAAACTCGAAACAAACAAGTTAAATCAAGTATAAGCATACAAAAGGTTCAAGACACTAATCTAAATAAGAAAAAACAAGCAGAGGGAATTTTAGAAGAAATCCAAGACCAAACTTTCAGTTAAGCCAAAAAGAAAATATTTGAACGATCCACCACTCCACCATTAAATATGATTTTATTCCTATGACACCAAATCTCACTAACCATTGCAATCCAAACGTTCCCCAAGACCAAGTTGATAGAAATTGGTGCATTACACAAATTGATATGCGAGAAATGAGAATGAGGATTAAGATGGTCAACCGACTTCAACCATAACCACGCATAACAGAGATTCCACACTAATCAAGCGAATTTGCAACCAAAAAACAAATGAAATAAATTCTCCTTTTTTTTCCTGCAAAAGCAGCATAGGATTCTTTCGACCACAACCTCACGCCTGACCAAATTGTCCTTAGTAGAAATCTTGTTTTCCAACACCATTCAGGCAACAAAGTGAGCCAAAGGTAAAGCTTTAATCCTCCAAAAGGAATTAAACAATTGCGGATGATCCCCTTCAAATTCTCCTTTTAGAATATCGTAAGTAGACTTAACCAAAAACTTTAAACACATGTCAGCTTTCCAGACCCACTTATCAACTTTTTCCAAATCAAGAAAAGAGTCATGCACCATCTCTAGAAGTTGACTAACCTGGTTCTTCTCCCAATCAAAGAGTCTTCTTCTCCAACCTAGATTCCACATCCAAACATTGTTGACCCAAGCCCCACAAAATCCAACGAAGCTTCTTTAATAACACTAAGAGAAAAAAGCCTTCAAAATTTACTCTTTAAGGCTTCATTACCCACCCGCATATCCTCCCATAAATTAGTAGACTTCCCATTACCAACTTCCGACTTAAAGCGGTCTTCGAAATTCCTACCATAATCCTTCAACTTCTGAATCGCCTTTACATCTCTCCACCATAGGGAATCTTTGTTGTTTAACCCAATCTACTTCAAACTTCTTCAACCTCTATATTTAGACTCTAAAACCTCCTTCCACAAACCACCCTTGTTTAAACCCAACGCCAAATCCATTTACTCAACAAGGCCAAATTGAAAAACTTGATATTGATCATTCCAAGTCCTCCAGCTTCGCGTGACTCACAAACTTTTTCCCAAGAGGCCCAAGCAATCTTCCTCTGAAGATCTACAACCTTTTTCAGCACAAATGAAGGCAACTTAAACATAGAAAGATAAAAATGTTAGAATATATGGCCTTAAGCAAGAGGAGGGTGAATTGTTTAAGAAATATTTTTGAAAACTTTGAAGGTATAATGAAAGTCAATGAAGAATCACAGAGAAAGAAACTAAGGAAAGCAAAGCACAAAGCTGTTTTAGTTGATTTTCTAAAAATCAACCGATTGTTTTTGCGATTCAACCGATTGCTTTTATCATCAGTTAATAAAAACAAATTAAAACAGATATATGTAAGATCAGGGAAAGAGAGAATCACACAAATAGATTTATACTGGTTAACTCTTACCCCAAGAGCTGCATCCAGTCCCCAGAAATCACTGGGTAATCCACTATGCAATCAAAACCAGATTACAAACACCACACACCAAAGTAGTGACCTTGAACCCCTCAAGAAACACACTACCTTTGGCAAACCGCACCAAGAGTGTTGATCTTGAACACCTCAAGAACACACAATACTCCTTGGCAACGCAACTACAGAAATACAAAAAGATTGAGAAAGGATTACACCTGATCAAAGCACAAATGAAAAGTATACAATTGCAATCCTATTCCACTCTCACTTGAAAATCCAAAGCTTGATGTGAATCTTGAAAACTTGAGATCAAATTTGCCAAACTGAATTCTCAAAACTGTTTCTTACCTTCCA
>Ga0123342_1006539_pt1 | contig 16080 bp, 2 predicted proteins | sample Turbeawhitnodule_FD_89960 | JGI IMG/M metagenome (GOLD analysis project Ga0123342, IMG submission 89960) | Root nodule microbial communities of legume samples collected from Mexico - Turtle bean Mexico white nodule | ecosystem: Host-associated > Plants > Roots > Nodule | place: Mexico: Nepantla... | reverse complement strand
TTATATATATATATATATATATATATATATATATATATATATATATATATATATATATATATATATATATATATATATATATATATATATATATATATATATTATACATTTTGTTCAAATTCATTGTTAACTAAAATTATCATATTAACAAAATAATAATGAAAGTAAATCATAATTTTTTATTATATTAAAATTATAAGTTTTAATTTAAGCGTACACTTGGTGCCTTTTACGTAAACATCCTGGGGTTTTAAAAAAATGTTAAATAATATATTATTGTAAAAATATTACAAGTAATAAATATTAATTTCACTAAACCAGTAAGTATAATGGAAGAAGACGTGTATTTATATACAGTAAAATAATTACCATTTACGATTTAATTATGTTCTTTTAAATTAAACAGAATGTTTTTAACGAATATCTTATAAAATAATTTAAAGAACTGGCTAAATAAAAAGGACGAGTATAGTGAAGGTGTTACACCGATTGTTAGTTTTAGACGAGTATAATGCTTTTGGATATATGTCTGGTTTTTAATTTTCGTGTATTTTTAATTTAGCCAGGAGAATAATTTGATTTTAAAGAGAAAATTTTCATTTATTTTCCCCTGCTCTTTTTTTTTTCTTTTATATAGTGTTGGGTCATGGGCCTGACCCGATGTTTGGTCATTTATGGGTCGTTTCCCGACCTATGTATCTAACATTACGAGGGAGCACAAGTCAAGGAATTTCAATCAATCAAACTTAATCATTCTTAATAACTCAATTAAGACAGAATCATGACTAAAGGTGGAGAGGTTACAATTCAGTCTATATATACCTGATTATGCTCTACAGAAAGACATCATCTAAACATCTAATAAACAACAGAGATAGTATTTTCAACTCCTATTTCATATTATAGTCATTATATTTATGTTTTTACTGACTTGAGCGTCGAAGTCTCTCTCGTTTTCAGAAGGCCTTTGAAGAGAGACCACAAAGAACTCATCCAGATTCCGATCAACCTTAAGTTGGCTAGAACATATTGAAAAAAAAAAAATAGGCATATGTTTAAAATTTAACTATCACGGGTTCTAACGAAAATCAAACATGCACACCTACAGAAACAGGGCATTATCTCGTGTATTAGTGCATAGCATTCATGTGATTCTGATAATATTTGACTCTTGACGAGGCACTGCAAAAAATTGTAGATGAACATTATATCATTCAATTTCTTCTTTGATCATCAACTCCTGGTCAAAAATGTTTATCCAATGTTTTCATGAAATACTTCAAATTCTGTTCAACTTACAAACGTCATATATATAACCCACACAAATGAAAACATGCAATTCTTAGACATGAAAAAATTAAAAATAACTTCAACTATCCATTTAATTAATTTTAATATACAAGATCATATAACCCGTTGCATATCGTTGGTATATGAAGCACAATGAACATATTTCCTATTGAATTGGTGTTAATTAACAACGTCATCTCCTTTATCTTTGGTGGATCATGATGAACCCTATTTTAGTGGTTTCTGGCCTAATAAACTTCTTTCACGATTCTCACCATTCCATCATAAAATTTTATTGATGCAATCATACCGCCTTTGAAGAAAGAGTCAATGAAGTAATCATATATGTCATAAAGGTCCCATTTGGCACATTCTTTAAAATTGTTATTTTTTGGAGGTGGGTTGAATTTTCCCTATGAGGATCATGAAACAACGAAACCTTACAAAAAAAGTTATATATACACACACATATGTAATCTCATCAAAATCATAAATATATTACACTTTTTAAGATTAAATTTATTATAAATTCCATGAGTGTGAAATTGTTTATATAATAATAGCTTCTTTCTTCAAAAATAATCCACTACACCTATAAATATGAATAAAAAGTAAACACATGTAGAAATATTGAAATTATGTTAATATCCGAGTGCATGCTTATTTTTTTTGTTATTGAATTCGAGTACGTAGTGCTTTTAATGTATTTTTTTATGGCGTTATGGTATTTTATTTATTTTGAACGTAGTGCAACATAGAAAAGATAGTTAGAGCATATTATACCTTTTTAAGTAAATGGTTTTTTCAACTGTTACTTTTTATTCTATTTCATGTTAAATAACACATCACCAAGCTTAATGTGTGTTTGTTATAAACATTACACCATTACGTTCCTGATTTACTTTGATATTTTAAAGATCATTTTTTCATATTTTTTGTAAAATAAAATTTTCAATAGAAATTTATAATAAATTCATTTTAACTGTTCAAAACTTATCGAAAGCAAATATACTCAACTTTGAAATAAACAACAGCAACCAAAATCTTCTCCTATGAAGACAAAAACACGTATTAAGTGTTTGTTTATATTGTATTATCATTTATGTCAGTTATTAAGCTGTGCTAATATTTTATTCTGCATTTATTAGGATAAATATATAATTGCTTTAGTAATTTGTCAATACCATGAAAAGAAATTGAGCCGTGCGTATTCATATACTTGCTTGTAACTTTTTCCAGGGCAATGAAAAGCGTATTATATTTATAATAAAAATTTCCAATACTTAATTGTTTTCCTTTTCTATTCATTTATAGTTTTTTCCTTATCTCTCACTAATCTTATGTCACGATTTATCGTCTTCTTACTTCTCAACAACTTATCGTGTTGCAAGTTTTATGCAAAATATCAGTATAGTGATGCCTGCATGGACAAGGAGAATCTGTGTTTTTGATATCCTCTAGGTATATTACAGGATTATTTGGCACTAAATCAGTGATTCTTCCTCAGACTTTAACCTAATCATGATCAACTTTAACATAAGGAAACAAGAAAGGAACATTCTTGCATTTGCTGTTGAATTATTCGGCTGGAGCACTTTTGAGGAAAGAGGCACTCTTGGTGATTTCACGCACTGGTTTGTTTGTATATCTTATGAAATTGTAGGCCCATGCACCTGCCACAGCTCCAAGAGTTGGTGACACCAAATATATCCATATTCCTCTGTACTCATTGTGCACAATTGCAGGCCCTAAGCTTCTTGCTGGATTCATCGATGCCCCAGTGATTGGCCTGTCAAATTTAATTGTTAACGAATGTCAGTACTCAAAACTGAGTTCCGTGTTTCCCAAGGGTGCATCATCTTAATTCTAATTTATTGAATAATGTAAATAATAGTGTTAAAAGCATGCGATTAAATGGTATAATGAATAAGGTTTGAAGATAAGTTAATATACCCGGCAAACATCACATTTAGTAGTACCGTAGACCCAACTGCAAGCCCTGCCAACTCACCAATCTGCACCATTTATTAGATAAAATTAATTTGAATCAACAAAAGCTATAAAATGTGGGTTGAAGAATATTCAAAAGATAGATTTTGATACGCGTTGCATGTGTCCTGTGATGTAAACTTCTTGCACATACAACAAAATTCTTTATTAAACAAAAACAGGATAGATTAATACCGCTCTGTTATCAGTGGCAACTCCAGAAATGACAAACATGAGATAAAAAGTGATTATGAATTCCACCACAAAAGATTGCAAGTCAGAACCAGCAGGGAGTGTTCCTGCGAAATGGTCATTCTTGCCATTGAATATAAGTCTGAGAGTTCCACTAGCTAGTGTGGATCCAACCACCTGAGCTATCACATAAGCTGGTACCTAGAACATATGGAAGAAAAATCAATAATTATAGACAAACTCGAACCATTATGTCTTTTTGTTTGGAAATGAGGTATGGTTAGTGTTTTTTTTATCAGCAAAGTGAGGTATGGTTAGTTATTAACCAAGCATAAATCCTTTAATAAATCTTAACGTGTTGTTTCTTTCTGATTTCTTAGATTTTGGTCATGATATTTTTTTCTGGGAAATTATTTTTAGATAATCTTCAACTTATTTCACCATGTAATTGCATATACTTAAAAGTGAATAATCGATCAATGGAGTATAATGAAAATAACACAACATAGTTGACCAAATGTTCATAATGATATATTAGCTCAGACAATAAGCACAAAGTGAAAAGTGACAAGAAAGAGTGAGGAAGAAGAGGGAGAGCGTGTAGGATGACTGGAGCGAGCGTCTAGCACGACTGGAGCGAACTTCTAACGCGGCTGAGAGAGAGCGTCCAGCGCAATTAAGCAAGAGAGAGAACCGGAGAAGAAGAGAAGAAGAGAGATCTAGATGTGAAACCCACGAAGTTTTACAGAAAATGGGGAGCCCAACAGTGGATCCGCGCATGCATTAAAATGAGAGAGGAAAAGAGTATTGTTACACTGTATTTTGCCTATCCCCTGTTTTACAACTGCAATTCATAGAAATTGACTGCTACGACAAGCAACACTCAGCTCTAGTTAACCTAATAATCAACCTCAGTTAACCGAACAAATATAACGAAAAGAGGGTGTAATTGTTTCGCTAAGACTCACCTGCTTCAGTGGAAACCTTTTGGTGGAAGCATGAGCAATAGTGACAGCAGGGTTGAAATGAGCACCAGAGATGTGACCAACAGAGTAAACCAAAACCATTACAGTGAGCCCCCAAACAATTGAAATCCCAGGTTGTGTTATCACTTTGTCCTTGTCAAGGTTCACAACCACCGAAGCACACCCTGCAAATATCAAAAAGTACGTCCCCACCACCTCTGCTATCAACTGTATTAAACATACACAACCAAACCAGAATAAATTTCCAGCTCAACATATTTATTCCACAAGTTTGGAATCACAGTAAGCTTCAGGATTTCTAAAATCAGCTCAGTTAAAGAAAAGCAAAAAACGAAGTGGAAAGCCACCCTATACATCATCTGATTACTACAACAAAATATAAAATTTGTCAGGAAATAATTCGCATATAGTTTTTAAGAAACTTGCCACTAAATTTTTCATGATGCAAGTGAGTAGTGGTAAAAAAAAAAAAACTTTCGTCATTAAAGTTAGTAACTGATCTGATACTTTGTGGTTCGAATTAGATAGAGAATGAAAATCCATATGGGTACTTTGTGGTTAACAAGAGTACTTGAATGGGAAAGGAAGCATTAGGAAAGGTAAACACCTTCTGCAGAAGAGGTACACAGTCTTGGTTGCCTGAATGGTCACACTTTTTGGGGGTATCATCGGTCACATTTAAAGCCACCTGGTGGTTTCCACTGCTTACTGAATTATCAGCCACCACCGACATGGTCTTTGGATAAAGCTAAGAGACGGAATGAAAAGGGTGTGTTGCTTCGTTAAGGGTTGATAAACTAGCTTTGCCTCATAGACCACGAAGTGATGGAGAAGAGAAGCAGCAACTCCAATTTATGGACACCAAAGAGCCTGAGATTCAAAGACTGGACTAGTACCATTTTTTCCACGAGAGATTTGACCAAAACAGCCACTTTTAATGTATTTCTTCTGTACATACGTCTTTTAAAATTCTGATTTCTCACCGAATATATTGTTCTACCTTATTGCATATCGTAATTTTTGGATAAAAAAATGATCTTAGTTAGGGCGTGTTAATGAAAAGTATGATAGTAATAGGTTGTGAGCTGGGGTCTGAATAAGGCATTGAAAGCTTTTCCAACTACCCACCGGAAATGCAGACTGGGTCATCAATGGCCAATCCTTTCCTTTAATTTTGGACGAGATTTAGCCTCTTTTTTATTTGGGTTATGTCTTCCTCTTTTGTCGACTGTTTAAATTACAATGGACTCAGCAACTAAAAATTTAAACCAAATTAAAATAAACTACCCTTCCAATAATTTTGATTCCTTGTTAAAAGTGGATAAGATCACGTGAATTATAATAGCTCTAATTTTAGTACAATTAGAACTCTAGTTTTAGTACATTCACGACGCCGTATATCGGAATTCTATTTTTCTTTCTTTTTTTGTTTTTTAATGGCTGCCGTACACGTGCTACTCTCAAAATGTCTCTTCTAGATTTTTGTTTAATTTTCATTTACAAGTACTACTTTTGCAAAAACTAAAATAAAATGATAAATCAGTCTTCTGTAATTATAAAATGAAATAATATAGTATATAAAATTTCTTTTAAATGGTTAACTTTACAGTAATCAATTTAAAAGCTATAATAGATCACTTATAATTTAATGACGGTGTAAGAAAATCTCTATAGTATCTCTAAATTAACTCTTTAAACATCACGATAAAGAATATATATAATATCTCTTTTTTTCCTTTTATTATTAATCCTAGGACAAAAAAACATCGTTTTTAAAGCAGTGTATGTGTTTGAAAATCCGTTGAATCTTTAATTTTTCACTTTTACATACAGTAAAAACATAAAATTGTTAATTTTAACATTGAATCAGATTAACCACAATAACATCATGATTCATTTGGTTATCAAGTACTTTGTATGCGTTGATTAAAAACGTGATCATGTTTCATTAATATGCATCTGTGTTCTTCTTAAGTAATTAAAATTTCTCTTTTTTTGTTCACTTAAATAAAATAGTAAACAATTTTTAAACAAAGGAAATTAAAAGGGTAATTTTTGCTTCAAAATTAATTAACTAAAATAGATATTGTATATTAATGAATACGTATGAAAAATATAATTTTCTAAAGTATACTTATAAAAAGGGCTACTTTAACTTATGAACATGTTTATATGAAAAGATATACGAAGAATGCGCATGATACACTTTTAAGCGAAATAGTCTTATACTCCGTATAATCTAACTGTATGCATGATATTGTTTTAAGAAGGTATTGAGGTAAGTTTCTTAACCTTTGGACGTTAAAACTATATGTTCAAAATCTAAATAGATTTTATAGAATTGAGTAAAATCTAAATTTACTTTCTATATGTTTTCATGATGATTAAATTATAATATATATATATATATAAACTTTATCTTATTTGTAGATTAAACTCGCTTTCTAACGTTATATTTATAAACAACCTTGTATTTAGATTTTAGTTGAGATTATTGTTATTTTAATGTGAGAGGACTATAAGAGTGTTTGAAGTTTTCATTCTTTCTTTCTCAATTGTAAAAAAGTATACGAATTCAACTATTAATAGATTCGTCCCTAGTGTTCCCTACATATACGTCCGTAGTTAATGTGTTAGTTCGTGTAGATACCTTCGTATTAATAACCTTCTCCTACAAGTCCATAATTAAATTGGTTGACCTATATATAATAATTTCATATTTTTTTGTTTATACTTTTTTCACAAATTTAAGAGTTTGGCTCTATGAAAATGATGGATCATATTATATTATATTCATATAGCATGCTAATTAAAGAATTTTTAAATGACATGCTCAATTCATTTAACATTTGCACATGAACTTTGATAAAGTTATGTTAAATACGTGGGGAAAGTGATAAAGGAATACGTCAAATGTGATGGCTGAACTTCACTGCAACGCACGTGCCAATGAAAACCCTTCTTTCCGTAACGCATAAAAGATAGATTTGCTGTGTAAAAGATAGAATGTGAATCATGCAGTGTGGGACAAAGGAAGTTACGTGATTTCTATAATAATTCATATATCTATTATATATATACACACACTACATTTTAAGTATATATAATGTTTGGTCTGAACACATCACTCCAATATTTAAAGAAATTTGTGTTTCAGATTTCAATGAAAGGAGTACAACAAACTTTTACGATAATTTTTATATTTTGTTCCCATTGTTTTTTTCATAACATTACTTTTCTTTTCTTTTTTTCCCCTCTTTTTAGTCATGTAAAAGTATTTCATTCTGATTACTTATAAAAGTTGTTAAAATTATATAAAGCTAATTAATCACATTTATTATTAGGATATAAGATAAGATGTGACAATATTATACAAATATTGATGTTGGTATTTAAAAGTCATTTCTAATTCAGGGTATATATTAATAAAAATTAATTATTAGTGCGTTAAATTCATTGTAAAAGTAAAAAATAAATAAAAAAATTGCCACACCTCCTTGTTACAAAACATACATTTTTGTTATAAAAAATTTCAAAATAAACTTCATTTTCATAGGAATCAAAATACATATATACATAAATATGTTCCAATAAAATGAAAATAAACAAATCATGAATGAAGTCCTTTTCACACTATTCAACATATCTAAAAAAGTCTTAATATTAAATTTAACTTATGCAAAAAGAGTTTAAATTTAGGTCACATTATACTACTTTTTTTTAAATAATGGGAATGTTATAAGTTGGGTTAGTGAATTACGATAAGTTAACGTGGAGTAGAGTGGTGAGTTATCATAAACTCTTTTTTATCTGTTTAATTTATACGGATAACAAAATAGAAAAATATGATTTTTTCTGTTTTTCTTTTTCCTTTTTTATTTATCTGCTTGACTCGGGCTGCGGTCGGGGTTATGAAATTAATATGGGCTGAATCTTTGGACATTCACAAACAACTCTTTCTTCTTAGCTTTAATGCTTTATTTCGATTATTAGTGAGATATAGAGCAAATATTCAACTTAAAGAAAAGCATAACGTTCATAAACGAAAGGTGTTAGTTTTAAAGTATTATTAACTAATCACAAATTAATGCTAAACGACTTTTATTTCTCCTAGAAGATATTGGACATTGCTCAGATGAAAAGTTAGAAACAAATAAAAAAATAAAATTATTTACTTTGATGTTTATTAACGTTTATTTTTATTTATTGATTATAATAAAAATACATAAATATTAATAAAAATAAAAAATGTAATAAATTATATTAAAACATAAATTATATATAAATATGAATGAAATTATCTTAAAATTGTTGATATTTTATTAATATTTAAAATAAATATCGAAAATATAATTAATTATATATTTATGTTGTGTAAATTTTGTCTTTTTACAGGAAAAGTTTAATGTTAATAATTTTTATTATTTTTGTGTGTATTAATAATTACGTTTTTGTTTTTCATTTTTTATTTATTTTTCTTTTGTACTTTTTCATTTTCTGAGCCAGTTAGAGTGAGATAATTAAGGCGGATGAAAGAGAAAGAGAATTTTGTGTGAGTGGCATGTGCATAGGGAATTTAATGTTCTGGCTGATAGCTTTGCCAAATTTGGTTTATCTTTGTCTGGGGATAATATTTTATTTTATTTTGTACCTTTTTCTGGTGCAGCCTCACAAGTGGAGGAGGACTGTGTTTACTCTCAAGTAGAGGTTATTTGATTTTGAGTTTCATAAAAATAAATAGAGAACTCATTTTTCATAGGAAGGTTAATTCACTAAAACATTCTTTAAAAATAAAATCATGATGAAATTTTTTAACTCCAAAACTAACCAATATCTCAAATTTGATACTCTATGCTTTTACTATATCTCTATACTCTTTGAGCATTACAGCACGAAGCTCCATTCTCTCTTTGGTAGGTTTCTCTTCTCATCATTCTCGTTCTTTCTCTACAGATTTTCATTTCAATTATTTCAATCTCTTTTGGGTATTTTTATTATCTTTTTACAGTTTCATAACATTATGAGGTGATGATAACATTTTCCATTTGACATAGGCACTGCTACTTAGCTTGTTTTTTTTCTGTATTTCCATTTTTCTGCAAGATTCGCGTCAGAGATCTCGAAGACCTTCGAATTGAAACTAAAGGAGTTCTGGAGGATTGCATCAAAGCATCAAGTGAAGAGGCCAAAGGTGGATGATACGGTAGTTTCAAAACTCATTCGTATGTCGTTTAGAGGTCGACAAGTCACTGTTGTTGCAGTGGACTTTTGCAGCAAGAGAAATGTATGACAGTTATATAAAAACCTGACATACTGAAAAATCTTAGTAGTTATTTATAACCATATATATAATGTATGTATTAGATGGAGTTAATTATAGCATTGTACCGGTATGGCGAGGCATAACCTCCCTGCCCGAAACCTGGTCAACCTAACCAAAACTAAAGGAAAGTCGGCCGAGACCTGAGAGACTTGGCTGAGATGACGAGGCCGACTGCCTGTTTGGCTGAGATCTTGGAAGACTCGACCGAGACCTTAAGAGTCTTGGCCGAGACGACCGACACCACCGGAATTTGGCCGAGGGCCGACCCATACCAAGGGTATTTGGCCGTCGGCCGACCCCTACTAAAGTTAACGCTCAAACCAAGGTCAGTGAGGTTAATCCATCATTAAGAATTAGGTAATGCAACCCTAAGCGGTATCCACCTCGATAAACAGGCCCAACAAGGTATGCCCATTAGAATAATATAAATAGCACGCATCCCAAGGATAAGGTATGTCATTTATTACTGTTCACCTGCCTGAGAGCTGACCACCCGCTTTACTGACTTGAGCGTCGGAGTGCATTCGCAGGTACCCCACCATCCGGGGTTCAGCCGAGGCCGAGTGCCGAAGGAGAAGCAGGAGGACGAGAAGAATCTTAGTTCACCATCCAGTCACCTGATCGACCGAAGAAAAGAGAAGAAGACTTCAATAGTTCTCTAGGCCCATCTCCCTAATAGGAACAAACATGATTAAACCTTAAAAGATAAAGTTAATGTTTTTCTTTAGCTTGAATTAATTAGTTCTTGTGAAAATTTCAGCAACCACTGTTCGAAGATTGAATCTCTTAATAATATATAAAAGCAGAATAGTAGTGCATTTCTAAGATAATTTTCAACTGAATGAGAAAGACAGGCCCAAGTGTTTAAAGCGAGAGATATGAGTTGAATGCGCAAGCAAAGTTTTTCTAACCTCCCACTGTGAGATCCTTCATTTCAACGGCAGGCTCATTTAGATCTCCACAAAGCATTTATTCTTTTGACTTTCCTTCACTACCTTCATTCTGGACACTTCGGATATTCTGCATCTATAATTGCCAGGCTCATTATAATTTAAGGACTGTATAGTTTACTTGAAAAAAATTATTTTTTTTAGCAAAAAACGATTACTGTTGAAAGGTACTAAAAATAAAAATAATTATAATATATAAATAAGTATGGATAATAATCTTATCTTCTAACCCTTTGTAAAATTAATTGGACTTAAATTTAATTTTTAATATAATATTTAAGTAGAAGAAGAGGGGTATTAGGTATTTAATACTTGATTGGCGGCCAAAGAGCCTTGGGAATGTAAGGTAGTTACTATTTATCCATTATAATAAAAGATGGGATGTCTTTTGTAAATAAAGAAAACTTATTATACCGATTAAGACTTTATCAATTATAGTAAATATTTCTAAAGTGAAAAAATAAATTTTATTTTGTGTTTTAACATTAACTATTTTTCTTAATCTTATCATAGTAAGTGCTTACCTTTTCACACAGCTAACGTCTTTTTAACCTTTATAACTGAGTTGGGAGTGTTATAAACTCACTAGAGTATTGCCTTTTGATTAAATCCTATAGTTATACATGGGTATTGTGTGTGTATGTGTTTTTTTTTCTTTCTTGTTTGAGTGAAGTAACTATTAGTTAGTTATTACCTTGGATTCTTGTTGGGTGTAAAGTACATGCATTACTTATTGGAAAATGATTCTTTGATTTTTCAATAACGATACGTATAATGTCAAACCATAAAGACTTTTGATGCTTGAATTTTCAACAAGAAAATACCCTAATTAACGCATTCACGCAGTGGATTAATCGTAATCACGGGATCATAATTGTAACCATGTTATGAGAAAACTTACTTAAATTTAAAGATGTGGAGATACAAAAAAAAGGTTATTATAATTTATTTATATATTAGATAATAGTTATAATTTACAAAATTAAATTTCAGAAATTATTTTTAGAAATACTTTTTTTTTAAGAATTATTTTCTCCTTCAACTTTGTATATATTATTGTATTCGTTGTGTAAAAGCTTTTTTATTTAATTGAAATTAATTATTTTAAATCCCTTATTACCAGACTTTCTCAAACAAAATTTGAAACTGATTTTAATCCATTATACATATAATTTATAAGAGAAACGATTTTATTTTGAAGTTATCAAAACCAAACCTAAGTAATTGTTGGATGAAAATTGTATTCTTTACTATATGGAGTTTGAATCTTATCCGTGGTAGAAATTACGAGCTCTGTCTCCTAATAATTTTTGTTAAGTAGAAAAAAAAAAAGTCCCAAATAAGTGTGTGTTTACACATTTATTTACAATTTATTTCCAAATTAATTAATCTTCTTTTCAATAAAAAAAAAGGTTTATTAAAAACATTGTTATTTTAAAAAGTATTATATTTATTGTTATTCATTCTAATAACATGAATGGAACTATTCAATACACCTAAATTTCTTTTTGTCAGTTACAAAAAGTTCCCTTCTCAATTTGATACTTCCTCTCCTAGTATTTTAATAAAAAAAATCCAATGGTGTTTGTAAATTTTCAAATGAAGTGTTTGTTTTAACATTAATTTATCTTAATATTAATTACCTTATCTATCTGAATAATATTAATATATTTATTAAGGGAGTTAAATTATTTTAAAAAACAATATATTCATTATTTTTGTTAATAACGTGTGAACATTGTTTGATTCTTTCCACACTAATTTCTAAATATGCTCTAAGTCTTTGTTTGGTTGTGAAACAGTGAAGATGGAAATAAGAAGTTTTTGTGGGAGCGAAACAGAAGAAAAATCATTTAAAAAAATTAATGAGACTAACTGTTTTATTTTCTCACATATTTATGTTTATTGTTTTATCTCTTTTCAACTAAATACTTCAATTCTCACCTATTTGTTATGCATTTTGATTATTTTCTTCAATTAATCGACCTATTTTTTCTTGTCCTACAGTAGTTCACGACTTTGTTTAACATTTTAATTTCTAAAGTTTATAAATTTTATCTTTAAAATACAACTGATTTAATAAAACTATATATTGGTATATTATAAATTAAGATATACCATTTACAGACTGAGACTTATACTCTTATTATCTCAAATAAATATTTTTTTCAACATTATCTTTTCTCTAGATCCATTTCACACACTATTACTTTGACATTTTGACTATTTTCGGAATCAAGTTTAAGAATTATTTGGTTTGGAGGGAGTGACAGCAGAAAAAAAAGTATGAATAGGGGAGTCATGGCTAGGAACAAAAAAGATGCCCAAAATCCCATATTAGAAAAATATGTTCATAAAAAATTAAATTATTATGATGAATATAAATTTGAATTATATGATGAGCTATTTTGACAAGATATTTATAGCAAAATGAAAGAAGTTCTTACTTAGCCAGGTAACAAAAAGTTTATTAAAGAAACTACAATTAGAGCTTTATAGACAGCTTTAGTTATTCACACTTTAGTTACACAAGTCAAATTCCAACTTATGCTCTAATATATTATAAAATTGTGTTTAGTTATATATAATTTGCACTTTTAGATATTTTTATATTTTTACTTGATTAAAGATTGCTGCATTAATTTTGGTTAGAAAAGTTGTGTTGCACACTATAAAGTCTTTTTCTTTTTGCAATTCCTTTCACATTTATTTGTTAACAGAGTGATTGCTAAGTCTTTGATGATGTAATGCTTATTAGCATAATGTCTCATGTAGTCCACCAGCAAGATTTACACAGATATAACAATTTACTCTTTTAACCTACTCCTTTTGGTAATTTTTATTATTATATTAAATTTATTAAAAATCACATAATTTTAGTTTTTATTTCATATTTATGCATGGTATAGTATCCACAGATCATGAGCTAAATAGACCCCTTTTCCAGAATATATGTGTTGCAAACTAACATTAATTTTTATAAGAAGTTAACAAACTTTTCTTGCCAATTATAAAGGAAAAAATGACATTTTAAAATGGACCACAAACTATTTGATAAGTTGGTTGTAAAACAAGGTTTTTATACAAAATCATTAAAACATATAGGCCCAATTATCAACCAATTTACAAAGTCTATGCGAAAATCAAACTATTAAATGCCCCTCAATTTATGTGGAAATTAAATAGTTCTCTTGAATTAAAGTAAATATGTTTTTTATTCTTTAGTTACTGATTTAATCAAAGTAAATTATATACTGTAAAAGTACTAATGGTTCTATACATACAACAAACAATTTTGGTTTTCTTGATTTCTTTAAGCAATAATAAATTTGTATATGCACTCAATATATATGAATAAGTTATTAACATTTTTATTTTAATAAACATTCTTATCGTTTAAATTAATTTTTAAATATTTTTAAATTGTATGTTTCGTTATTTGAAATATTTGTGTAGTGAAAATTATTGTATCTTAAGATTACCCAGTAATGTTATTATCACGAATTTTTTGTTAAATCGTATGAAATAGTTACATGAGTGTAGTTTTGTAAAACTTAGGATGAAAATTAATGATGGAGTATTATAAAGTAGTTTAACTTTAAATTTAAAGGGCCCAAAAGTAAGCAGTATAATATAAATGCTATAAAATGTAGTTGTGAGTGGGAATTCTTTTCATTAATAATAATAAAGTACTAATGACAATAAATAAAGTACGATATATATTGTTGTTTTGTTTTGACTGATGAAGCAATTAGAAGACAAAAAAAACAAAGTTAATTGTAGACACGGTTGACTCACAAAGTGTCGTTTTATTGGGTATGGTAGGTTAGTTGGTTAGGTTTGTTTTCTTACATAATCATTATGTCCAAAGTTCATCACAGAATTTTGTTTCAGTAATCAACCTGGATTTAATAATTTTGGTTCGCTGGAATAAATATTTTTTTATTCAAATAATGCTTTACTTTTACAAAAAACAATTACCATGCTACAGTATTTATAGTAAGCTTCTCAATTTTTACATGAAATAATATTCAATTATTTTCCTCCTACAATATTTAAATTTATGTGTGGATCATGCTTTGGTGTGAAAGAGTGCATTACAGTGAAGTTTCAACTTAAGTGGATTTTTAATCACTTTCATATATTTTTGTGTGTACTTTAACTACCCAACATGAGACTAATTCCTTAATACTTTCCATCTAGTGCAACTAGCTTAACTCAATTACAATTTCTCTTCAATATAGGTTTGGTTCAAGGGCAACCAGTTTACCTTTTAATTATTGTATGAATTTATGCATTTATCCTTGAGTTTTCTTAAAAATTAATGGACCAATTGTTTTTTTTTATTTACTAAACACTTATTTTTTTTGTACTAGATTTTTATGTTGTTTAGATTTTGGGTATATAGATTCCAATATGATATTAGATATTTTAAGTAGGTGTAATTTCCAAGGTGTGGGAGAGTGGTTTGGTAAAGTTTTGAATGCTAGTGATCTATTTGTCAAAAAAATGCTACTATACCTTGACTTATGGTCTTCTCTCCCTTTTTATAATTTTATTTGTTTTAATTAATGTTGGAGTTGTTTCCTTACCAAAAAAAATATATTTAATTTTTATTTCACATTGTTTCTAGATGATAATCTACAGAGATATGATCCTAAGAGTGTGACTCTTCAGATTATAAATTATTGTAAACACATGCACACTAGTAAATTTTCAAAAGAACTAAATAAGAATTCATCTTTTATTCAATTATGCAACATCTCCAAAGTAGACATTAGTTTTTTTAATAAATATACATGGTACCTTCTGATTACCAATGTGTGCAGTGAAATACTACCTCTGAAGAAAAAGGGTGAATAAATAGAAGGAATATTACCCAAACTTGTGTGTTCAGTATTTCATTTCTAATTTAATACAAAAGTTAAGTGTGTTTTTTCTTTCTTTTTTTTACTGCTCCTCATACATGATTCTTCCACAGAAATACCATTCTTTTAGGATTTTTAGATTTTGATAATCTTCAAAACCATATAAGAACATAATGCAACATGTATGGTCATGTGCAAACTTTGTATGTATTTCTTTGGTTATTAATTTATATTGGTCCCCATTCAGTTTAACAAGAGAGAAATAGTGAAATAGATACACAAACCTTATAGGTCATCTTGTGACTATGCCGTTATTATGTTGTGAGTTGCTATGTCATATTCAATTTCAACTGTAATAAGACTGTTTCTTCCTGCACCTCCATATCTTCTTCTGGCACCTCCATACACAACATGAAAATACATTTTTATCCTTCTTGTGCCACCCCCATAGAATAACTTTCGGATTATGTAATCCGGAAATG
>Ga0123342_1006537_pt1 | contig 16085 bp, 7 predicted proteins | sample Turbeawhitnodule_FD_89960 | JGI IMG/M metagenome (GOLD analysis project Ga0123342, IMG submission 89960) | Root nodule microbial communities of legume samples collected from Mexico - Turtle bean Mexico white nodule | ecosystem: Host-associated > Plants > Roots > Nodule | place: Mexico: Nepantla... | reverse complement strand
TGAAGGCACCAAAGCTCTTCCAATTTCTCTCTCAAATTGAGTAGAGTTTTCTTACTACAATTTCCAAATCTGATTTGTACAAGGGCAGCACCTTTATTTATAGCCTATAAGGTGCTGAAATGCAAGACTAATCAAATGCAAATGTGCCCCTAATGACTCTCAAATTCGGCGCCTACTAGTGCATGAAGGAAATATATAGTTCATGTGATGACTTAAGACTTTAGCAAGAACGATGTCAAAAAAGTTCTCTCTCCTTTGGATCAAGTGATGTTCAAGCAACAATAAGTCACTTAAGTATTCTTGATTTACAGTGGTGCGAGAAGTTATGAGACCATGCAACTACATGTTACGCTCAAGTGACAATGGTCTCAAGAGTTGATGAAGCGGTGAGAATGGTGATTTTGGATCTTGTTGGATAATATAATAATAATTAGCATTGTCCAATCATTGGAATGACTCTCAAAGTGATGATCACTCAAACGTTGAACATTAGAGCTAGGGAGAGGCAGAATCAACCATTTTCTCTATACTTGGTATCTCTTAAGCGATACGAGGTCATTCAAGTCAGAAAGTCTTCCTCTGTTTACGGATGTAAATTCGCTTGAGAATGACATATAATTGATGGTGAGGTGACGTTGATGAGGAGCATGTGTTTATGTATATTTATATATGAGATTTATATGTCTATATGCATGTGCGGTATAATTATTGATGATGATGATGATGATTATGAGACCAATGCATTTGTATGGTATATACATTGTGTTGTGTACTATATATGATATTTGTATGATATGCTAATCTTTTTATGAACATATCCCTTATAGGTATGTTGTCCATTATAGGTGTGTTGTGGCCCTTTATGGGTGCATGGTGAGGGATATTTGTGATGGTATTGTGACCCCAAAGGTCATAATATTAAGCTTGAAACTCATCATGGAAAGGAAACATCCTATGTTTCATTGAAAATCTAATCATATAGATAAAACATGATGAGAAGCATAAAGAAATTCTTGTATCAAAGTTTTTTATACTATATGCAAGGAAATACCATGACATAAGAAATTGAGATTGATTTTTATGAATGATGTTTTTCAATGCGTCAAGTGTTGGTTTATATTAACTCATTCTCTTGTATAGGAAATATATACAAGTGTATGAAGACTTTCTCTCTCCAAATTACAAGCTAATTATTTAGTGATCCACTAATCATGGGATTCTATCATTATCAAATTAATTGTGTACAATTATTGCGTATAATTTGATAATCATTATTTCCTTAATATTCCCCCTCAAGTTGGTAGGTGAAGATCATGAACCCCCAACTTGTGTTGCAGCATCAAAAAATGTTTCTTACCCAGTGCCTTCGTAAAAATATTTGTGAGCTAGTACTGTGTCGGTACATACAAAGAACTGATTATCCCGGATTGTAATTTCTTCTCACACAATGTGTCAGTCTATCTCAATGTGTTTTGTGTGTTCATGAAATACCAGATTTGCTACTATATGCAATGCCGCTTGATTGTCACAGAAAAGTCGAGCTGGCAAGTTACATGACACCTTTAAGAACTGCAACAGATATCACAACCATACTATCTCTAAACAAGTATTGGTCATCGCGCAGTATTCTGCTTCCGTAGATGATCTTAATACGTTTATCTATTTCTTTTACTTCCATGAGATAATAAAAGAACCAAGAAAAATGCAATACCCAGATACTAATCTTCGAGTTGTTTGAAAACCTCCCCAATCTGAGTCGCAATAAGCTATCAATGTCAGATTGTTCTCGGATGGTAATAACAATCATTGTCCCAGTGATCCTTTGATGTACTTCAGGACTCGAATTGCGGCATCCCAATGAGGTTTGCGTGGAGCCTGTGTATATTGACTTAGGGTCTGAACCAAAAACACTATGTGAGGCCGAGTAACTGTGAAGGTATATCAGTCATCCCACAAGTCACCTGTATTTGACTAGATCCTTTAATAACTCTCCATCATCCGGTGTGATTTTTAGGTATTGCTCTATTGGAAATTTGTCTAAACAAGCACCTGTGAGTCCCATATCCTGCAAAATATCAAGCGCATATTTTCTTTGTGACATGTAAACATCATCTTTAGAACGGGAAAAATCAATCCCTAAAAAATATTTTTAAGTCTCCAAGATCTTTAATGTGAAATCGTTATAATAGACAGTCTTTAATAATAGACAGTCTTTAAGACACTACATTTCTGTCAAAAGAATATCGTTCACATAAATCAAAAGGGCACACTACATGATGAGTTATTTTGTCTTGGGAATAAAGAGTAGTCCGCCTTGGTTGCCAAAATCTTCCAGATTTAATCACATGAGAAAATGTTGAAAACCATGTTTGGATGCCTGTTTGAGACCATAAAGGGATTTGTTGAGTCGACATACAATGTTCTTCCCCTGTCAACGATGCCTGGGTGGCAAGTCCATGTAAATAATTTCGTGCAATTTTCCATGTAAGAAGACATTTTACACATCCAACTGGTTAATAAATCAATTTCTGGCTGTTGCAATGGTGAGGAGACACCTCAAAGTTGTTAATTTCGCTGTTGGTTAAAAAGTTTCACAATAGTTGACATCTTCAATATGAGTCTACCCCTTTGTGACAAGACGCGCCTTATATATGTCAACGATGTCATTCGATTTGTACTTTATTTTATATACCCATTTGCATCCAATGGGTTTTTGCCCAGCGGGTAATGGTGTCAAGGTCCACGTTTGATTTAGCTGCAAGGCGGAAAGCTCTTCGTCCATTTTTTTTTTTGCCAATTTGGATCACGGATAGCTTGAGCATAAGTGTGAGGTTTTTTTGTGCTTGTGATGTTAGCAAGATATGTACTATGTGTAAAAGAAAATCATGAATTAGAAATAAAATGATGCATATGATACCTGGTTCCATTTGATCGGTCTTGGGTAGTGGTCGAACGATTGGCTTGAGATTCCATTACATAGTCTTGAAGCCAGGAAGGTGGGTTTGATGTACGACAGGATCATTGAACATGAAGGTCGGCTGAAGAAGGTTCGGTAATGGGTGTTAGACTTCCTGACGTGGGAGAAGAAGGTTGGTCTGTCGGAGGTTCAGGTGCATTGTGACGAGTAGGAGAAGATGGTGGATCGAGTGAATGTTGGATAGGAGTGGGTAAGTCAATGTCAATAGCGGGAAAAATATCTTGTAATGGAGGTGAGAATTGTGTCCAAGATTGTTGGCAGAATGGGAAAACACTTTCATGGAGGGTGACATCCCGACTTGTAAAAAAAGTGTTTGCACTTATATCAAATAATTTGTATCCTTTTTTATTGTGAGGATAACCAAGGAAGATGCATTGTCGGGCGCGCATATCAAATTTTTGCTTAGGTGAAACAATAGTTGTGTAACAGAGGCAACCAAAAGTTTTTAGATGAGAAAGTGAAGGTGGTGATTATATAGCAGCTCAAAATGTGATTTATTTTCTAGTAAAGGTGATGACAAGCGATTAATGATATATGTGGTGGTTAAAACACATTCCCCCAAAATTCTAATGGTAAATGGGACTGTAATAGGAAGGTTTGTGTTTTGTTTAAAACGTGTCTATATTTGTGTTCTACTATTCCATTTTGTTGAGGAGTGTAAATGCAAGTGCGTTGACATTCAATATCTTTTTTGAGAAAAAATTACACATTGAAATAATTTTCAATCTGTTGTCAACGCGGATGGTTTTAATAGATGTCTAAAATTGATTTTGTGCAAATATAATGAATCTTTCTAAGAGATGTTTGGGTTTAAGATTTATGATTCATAAGAAATAGCCAAATACACCTAGTATAGTCATTGACTATAGCGAGAAAAAAACGTTTTCCAAAATTAGTTGGGGTTTTATGAGGACCCCAAATGTCACAATGCAATAGATTAAATGGAGAATGAGATTTTATTATGCTTAAAGGAAATGGTAGCCTTCTTTTTTTAGCTTTGGAACAAATACTACCGTTATTATGAATGTAAATGAGACTTTTATTCATAGGTAGTAATGAAGATGCAAGTTGTAAATGTGCCGGAGAAGGATGTTCGAGGCACTTGTGCCATAAATCAGGGTCGGTCGAAATTTGAGATGTGTGGGCTTGGTTTGGAAGAGGGGACATGTAGTATAAGTCTGTGTATTGTTTACTCGAGCCAATCATCCTTCCCGTAGCCAAGTCCTGCAAGACGCAACCATGTGGAAAAAGAACGACACAACAATTTAGTGAACTGGTTATCTTACTAACGAACAAGAGATTTAAATTAAAAGAAGGAACGCAAAGAACATCTTTGAGAGGAGTGATACTGTCATTGAATTTAATTGTGCCTGTAGATGAGATGGCTGCAGTTGAGCCTGTGGCCTGATTAACATTTGGAATAAATGATGATGAAGTGTGTGTGAAAAATTGAGAATCAGAAGCAATGTGATCGGCTGCTCTGCTATCTAAAATCAATGGTTTCGTAAAAGCAAAATGAATAGACGAGTTATGAGCAAACAGACTTGCAACGTTTATAAACACGTCAATTTTACCACTATTGTTGAGCGAGTAAACAGCCTTTGTCAATTGTTGAATTTGCTCGACAGTGAAGCCTTGTACCAGGTTTTCCATCAAACTCGTTGTTGTCATATGGTAATGAAGAGGAATTTGCCATGTTTGCCACTGATGAATAAGAGCTTTTAGGGTTATTGTTTATCCGCTATTGCTGGCCATTGCGCCCATTGGAGTCCCATGTCCCATTCTTTATACGAAACCTATCCTCCGTGTGTCCTGTTTTATCACACTATGTACAATGGAATTTCAAAGTACGACATTCTTTTATGGTATGACCTGGTTTGTTATAGTGTTCATAGGTCTTACCTTTTGATTGCTTCCAATTGGCAGATAAACCCTGCATTGATGTCGCGATGCCGCGATTGAAAAATTCTCGCCAGGATCCGAATGCATCTGTTGTTGTGTCTCTTCTTGCACAATTAGAGAATACGCTTGTCGAACATTTGGTAGAGGATTCATGACGAGAATATTAGACCTGATTGTTTTGAAGGAATCATTCAACCCCATGAGGAATTGCATCAATTTATCTTCTTCCTTCTCGATCTGGTGCTCCTTTGTTTGATTACAAACTATGGGTGAACGATATAGCTCGAGTTCATCCTATAGCTCTTTAAGTTTGATGTAGTATGAAGTCACTTACATCGTACCTTGAGACATGGTTGCTATTGCTTTCTGAATTTGAAAAATGGTTGGCACATTCTTCTGCCCGAACTGGTCACGAAGATCTTCCCAAACTTGACAGACGGTCTTCACGTTAATTACCCCTACAACTATATATGCCTTGATGGAATGACTTAACCATGAAAGAATCATGGAATTACATTGATTCCACAATTTGAAATGGGATGGGTCTTTTTCTCGTGACAACATTTCTAGTGTGTTGTCAACAAATCCGAGTTTCTTCTTTGTCTTAAGTGCGTGTACCATTGTTGTCTTTCAAGATTGATAATTGGTGTCGTTCAATTTGGTCGACACCAACATGTGTCCGGTTGGTCTGAATGATGAATATAGTAGGGATTGGTTGGGTCCATGGCAGCCGACTTAAAAGCGTTACTGGAGCTTTCTTTGCCAGACATGATCTCTTATTTAGCAGATAAAAATGGAGAGGTTGTCAGAGCACCAAGATTGGTGCTCTGATACCATATAAGAAAATTGTAAGAAAAATGGTAATTATTTATTCTCTTGTGTGTATTTACATCACTATATGTATAGGAAATATATGCAAGTGTAGGAAGACTTTCTCTCTCTAAATTACAAGCTAATTATGTAGTGATCCACTAATCATGGAATTCTATCATTATCAAATTAATTGCGTAAAATAATTACTTACAATTGCATATAATTTTATAATCATTATTTCCTTAATAATTTTAGTACGAGAGATATGATTTCATTTTCCTTATATATATTAGAACCCATTTAATAAAAATAGAATATTTTTATGAAATATTTACTCTTTTCTTTTTAAATAAAAAAAGATAAGATTTGTATATCAAGAACAACATAGAATTTAACCCTGGATAGAAACCATATATTTAAACTAGAAAATATATCAATAACATGGTAGAAGTCAACATAATTGAAACATTGTCTTGTCCAGTATACTATGTAGAATAAAGTTTGGGTAGGTGAAGTCTGCCCTTATTTGTTTATCTTACACTACTTCCCTATATGTTTAAATCATAACATTTCCTTAAGACCCACCCTACCCTTTCCCCACCCTAGGTACCTTCTACCATAATCAAGAATGTGTACACTCTAATAAGATTACCTTGTCAAATTCTAAATGTCCAACCAATATCTTGTTATTTTTTATAAGTTTCTCTTTATATAACAGGTTTCTTATTCTTAGATTAGAAAAAAAAAATTATAAAAAAAAATATAATTAATTTCAAGAGTGTGGTACCATCCTTATACACATCATAAACACCCTCCACTCAAATCAACTTAAAAAATAAACCCTCCTAGTAAATCACAAAATAAAAACCTGATGAAGCTAAAAAAGAAATTAGTTTCATTTGAAATAATTTGATGATTAGTGACTTGATAAATTAACATGTATGATAGAAATTCACAAACACGATACAAATTAAACACTAATATTTTATTACATAATTTTTTGTTAATACACAAATACTAAAAGTCTATTTATTAACAAATCCATTACATTATTTTCTTTGAGTGCTAAAAATGTTCTTTTAGGTACTCTAATAGGTAAGGGTGGGCAAAAAATCCAAATTACAAAATCCAATCCATAATTATCTAAATTCATATTAGTTTTGATCCATTTAAATGGATTTATTTCAAATCCAAATCCATATTTTTGGATTTTAAGTCCAATCCATTTAATTGGATATGGATTAGATATGGATTGGATACATTTTTGGATTATCCAAATTGTATTTTGGGTTGGATTTTGACTTGACCCGATCCAGGTTGAGCCAAGACAATTCAGGCGCAGGTTGAGCAAAGTTGACCCAAGTCCAGTCGAGCCGAATGAGCCCGGGCCGATGTCAAGCCGAGCGGGCCCGGACTGATGACGAGCCAAGCGGGTCCAAGCTGATGTCGAGCCGAGGGGGCTAGGGCCGATATCTAGTCATTCGAGCTTAGGCCAATGTTGAGTCGTGCGGGCCGAGGCCGATGTCGAGTCGTGTGGGCCCGGGCTGATGTCTAGTCGTGCAGGCTCAGGCCGATTTTGAATCGTTCAGGCTCGGGCTGGTGTTGAGCCGAGCGAATCCAAATCAATGTCAAAGCGAGCGGGTCTGGTCGATGTCGAGACGGTCGGGCCCGGACCGATGTCGAGGCAAGCGGGCCTGGGCAGATGTCGAGACAACCGGGCCTGGGCGATGTCGAGCCGACCGGGCCCGAGCCGATGTCGAGCAAACTAGGCTCGGGCAGATGTCGAGTTGAGCGGGCCCGGGCATATGTCAATGCGACCGGGCCTGGGTCGTTGTCGAGTCGAGCGGGCCTGGGCCGATTTCGAGTCGAGCGGGCCCGGGCCGATGTCGAGCCGAGCGGGCCCGGGCAGATGTCGAGTCAAGCGGGCCCGGTCGATATCGAGCCGAGTGTGCACGGGACGATGACGAGCCGAGCGGGCCCGGGCCAATGTCGAAGCGAGCGGGCCCCAACCCGATGTCGAGCCGAGCGGGCTCAAGCTGATGTCGAGCCGATGTTGAGTCGAACGGGCCCGAGCCGAATGGGCCCGGGCAGATGTCGATGCGACCAGGCCTGAGTCGTTGTCGAGTCGATCGGGCCTGGGCCGATTTTGAGGCGTGCGGGCCCGGGCCGATGTCGAGCCAAGCGGGCCCAGGTTGATGTCGAGTCGAGCGGGTCCGGGCCGATGTCGAGTCGAGCGGGCCCGGCCGATATGGAGTCGAGCGGGTTCGGGCCGATGACGAATCGAGCGGGCCCAGGCCGATCTCGAGCCGAGCGAACCCAAATCGATGTCGAAGCGAGCGGGCCCGATCGATGTCGAAGCGAGCGGGCCCGATCGATGTTGAGATGATCGGGCCCCAATCGATGTCGAGGCGAGCGGGCCCGGGCCGATGTCAAGCCGAGCGGGCTTAAGCTGATGTCGAGCCGAGCAGACCCGGGCCGATGTTGACGGGCTCGAGCCAATGTCGAGTCGTTCGGGCCAAGGCCGATGTCGAGTCGTTCGGGCCCGAGCTGATGTATAGTCGTTCAGGCCGAGGCCGATGTCGAGTCGTCTGGGTCGGGGCCGATGTAGAGGCCGATGGTGGGCTTAGGCTCAGTTCGAGCCAAGTTAGTCTCTCTGTCCATATCAAAATGGATTTAATGTAATTGACAAAATAAATTTAATATAATTAATAAAGTGGATTTATTCTGGATTCAATCCACTTTAAATGGATTTTAAAAATATCCAAATATATTTAATCTAGTTAAAGTGGATATGGATTTTAAATCCAATCCATTTATTTGGATTTGTATCTAGATTGGATTTTGGCATGCCTACTAATAAGTACCTTTGCCATTGCTCACCTAATTCTTCATCACTCTCAACTTTTCAATGTATATGAAATATCCTTAAGAAGGCTTCATGCATCTATTGACTTTAAATTGTATTTTTTTTTATCATTATGTAATTTATTTCAAATCCAATCGAGTTATTTGTCATTTCTGAAATTCAATGAACCTCAAGTCTTTGAAGGCTTAAATAGGTCATTCTGTGCATAGTAAATTTATTGACTTTAATTTTGTTTTTATTGTTTGTGTTTGCCTTTAAATTATTTGACGTCCAAATGAGTTTTCTCTTCTATAATAAATAACAATATTTATGGGATGTGATTCCTTGATTTGGAGTAAATAACTTATTTTTCTACTTTACTACTAATGATATTTTAAAATCAAAATATAAAATTCATAAAAATGATATTGATATAAAAAAAAACAAAAAGTACAAGAAGTTAAGTGTAAAATGAATGATTAAAAACACAACCAAAAAGGTTGAATTGGTTTAAAATTGAGCTAAGATATTTTAAAAATTATGTCTTTTTAAAATTGTTGTTAATGATGGTAATTAAGGGCAACAATAAGTTATCACCAAGAAAAAAAAAAGATTTGAAGATAATATAAGCAAGATGAAAAAGAAAGACACAAAATTTTATTTTTTTTTATCAGGAAAAAAGACACAAAATTTTATACTACTTACATACTATCAACTAGATTTTTCTCAAACAAAGAAAATTTCGCATAAGCTATTTTTTTTTCCTTTTTTTATTCTGGTCTCTTTAGTGGATTGGATGTGATTTTTTAATATGAATTTAAAAGGAATATTAATTTTGTACATTCAATTGATTTGTTATTTTTTTAAATGAGTTTGTTATTTTTTTTTTAAATGAGTTACGTTGTATGATAATGATATTTGAGAATGAATAAAATTGTATGAATTTGGGATCACAAATATGGAATGATATATGAACCATTGTGAGTTATGTATTAAGTAAAGACACATATGTTATAAAATATATCTCCTTGTTTCATTGATGGTCTAAGTCATATAATCTAATATAATCTAAGATATCAGGTGGTGAGAAATTGAGGGAGAGTTCTTACATATCATGACATGTGTATATGTGTTGCTTGGGTTATAATACACTTACCTTGATTTATTACTCTTGAGTTCACTTATTAGTTTAAGTCTTTGATTTGATTAAATGTTAATTTTTTTTTAGATATACTTAATACGAGTCTTCTGAAAGACATTAGTTGATATTTCATCTTTGATATATAAATTCATGTGTGATTTATATGATTTTTGTATGTTTGTGTTTGATTGAAATTGAATTATTTATAAATAAATAATTAAGATGTTTCCTTTTAAATGCATTTTTTTTATGTTAGAAATTTATTTCAATAATTTAAACTTATATATTGTATGTTTATCGTTATTTATCGGGTTTATATTAAAGGAGTTGAGTTATACGAGTTTATAGTATTTAATTTTATATAATCACATTATTTTGTTATAACATAACCAATATGATTTATATTAAATAATATATGTAATTTTTTTTATAAATAAAACTATATAAAATAAATATAGCATTATATAAAAATAAAAATAATAATACATATATACTTTTGATTATAAAAAGATTTAAGAAAGTGTAAACACGAACAACAACACTTATGTTTTTACTACAATAATAATAATTTATTTTTAAATTATAATTTTAAGACACATTTTTATAAAATAAACAAATATTAACAGAAATGATATTATTTTGAATTCATTTTTATTTCTTTTAACTTAATGAAATATTTATTAAAAATAAAATAATTTCCTTGAAGTTTTTATACAGATTTCTCCATATCTCTGTACACTAAACTAATCTTATTTATACTATTGGAAACATAGGCGCGGTTGTTTGTATGTATCCGTATTTTCTTTTTTTACTCAAATTTCACGATGATAAAAATTTAATATACATACAAAAATAATTTTGGATAAGTCGAAATTAAAAAACAAAAAATAGATTGTAAAGAATGATTAAAAATTGAGATTATTTTATTTGATATGTGAAATTTGGTATAAATGTGTGAGAGTATGATCTCTCTTTCTTCTTATTATTGTCTTAAAATCAGAAATTAAGGAAAGAGTAGAGAATCATATAAATATTATACATTAATATTAATTTTAAAAATTAAAAAATAATTTTACTTTTTAACTAATACATATGAAATAACAAAATATTTTATTATATTAATAAAATGAAACATATTAAATAAGAATAAAATAAAATAAAAAAATATATACACAAAAAGAGTTATAATAGGAAATCCCTTTTACTCAATTAATTTTCACATATGCTGAAAATCAAATTTGTTTTTCGTCTTTTATTCTTCTTCTGTATAGATATGTTTAGAGAAGGTTTTTTTTTTATAAAATGTAAAAAATAAAAATAAATATTAAACTCGTTATTATTTTGTTTAGATGACAATGTATTCTTAAACTCGTTATTATTTTGTGTTTCTTAAAATATACTATATAAAACGAACCTGTTTTTGTTAATGAAGAAAAAGACACGTGCATCATCACACCTGTCACATATAATAAAATAAATAAATATTATCTTTAGGAAAAAGAGAGCTAAAAAGTATAAGTTCAAAAAAATAAAAAATAAATATAATTTTTTTATTTTAAGTATTGACGTATTTTATTTATAATACAATAATAAAATTACAGTCTTAATACAAAATTTTTAATTTTATTAATTTTGTTTTAAATTAATTAATAATTGAAGTAGTTAAATACATATTTGCTTTTAGTAATTGTATTAAATGAATAAATTAATAGTTAAGGGAGTCTTTTACTCTTTGTTTTTGTTTTTGTAAATTTAAAATTCTTAGGTTCGCAACAATAACTGAATAAAAAAATATTTAAATTTTTTTTTATTAATATAGAAAGTTCTATAAAGATATACAATTATAACATGTATGTCGTTTCTATATATAAAACCTAGACTAAGAAAATAATAGAAATGATTTGTCACACCACTGTTATATGGTCTCTAGTAAATGGTCTTTTTTAGCTTCTTTCAAATGATTTAATATTTGATTGAACTCTTTAGTAGACAGTTGTTTTATATGATTTAAAGTCAATAATGTTTAACATATTTGAATGTTTAACATATTATACTTGAGATTTTAGAACTGTTCTTTGTGGATTCAATATCCATCCTTCAAGATAATTTATTACTTCTGACTCAATACATTTGTTGTAAAATAGTCATCAGGAAAAATAGTCATCAGGAGTCTTCCTGACTTATAAATAAGAGACTCTCCTCTTGTAATTTCTAAACTTGATTTATATATGAAATTGTGTTTCTAAAATTCTTAGGACACTTATCCAAGTTTCTCTTCTATGATGTTCGTTGCATTCTTAGAAACTTAAAGAAGTTGACCTAACATCTTCCTTGACCTTTGCACCTTGTAATCTCACGCCCAAACCAAGAACCTCCATGAACATTGGGTGCTTCCTCCACTAATCTACAAGTCTTTCAGTGTCTTCCGTCAATTCCACCCTACATTCAAGAAGAATTGCATCAACCATATTCTCATGTGTTTGTTGCATGTAAACTTGTCTACCATAATTGTAACATATTCATTAATTTTGTGCACGAGTTGGATGAAATAAATAAAGTTCATGACAATTTGTTTTAGGAACTTAAACACGATGATTATTGGTCAATATATGATGAGCCACAAGTTTGTTCCAACCTTGCAAATTAAAAAACTCACAAAAATTGTTCAAAAGTATCAAGAATTAAGACTAAAATACACCTAAAGGAACAATGTCACCTACAAGGATGCTCATATTATCAAGTACCAAGACATAACCTTCAAGACTCTAACTTATCATCATTAATTATATTGTATATTTTAATATTTCATTAACATAAAAAACAATCATTATATCATTTAATTATGTACGTGGTTTTAATTCAAATATAAATTATCTTTTTACTTCTTTATTTTTATTTTATTTAATTCTATTTAACACATGATTAAAATTATCAATTTGAATTAAGTACAAAACTATAAAAACTAATATATAACGATAAATCTTCTAATTTATTCTATCATATTTATTAAACAAAAAATTTATTTGTTATATGTTAATATGTTACAAATATAACAATTTTTCATTATTTTGTAAAGTAAAAAATTGTTTTTGTGTTTTAAATATTATTTACTTTTTATATTTCAATTACTTAATTATTTATTTCTAACTTCTCTCCATTTTCTATTTTTTTATTATAAATAAATCACTATTAATATTAACTATTTTCATTCAACACATCATTAAATAACTATTAGATTTTTTATATTTGAATTATTCTATTTATTATATATTTTTTGTTTTTAAAAAAATCAAAATTTCAACTGAAATTTGGTTCAAGTTCCAATTGATGTACCATCTCAAAACACAAAAACCACTAATAGAATTATAGTTTTTAGGAATAGAACTTGTACCATATAGAGTGATTCATGCTCCTATCTTAATCGTATACATAGAATGATATTTGGGGAATTAGAAAGTACCACACTACTTTCATGGAAAATATTTCTAAACTAAACTTGTACGTAATCTCAAAGGACTAGTCAAAAGTAAAGTAAGTCAAATTTTCTTATATCACTATTTTTAAAACAATATTAATTATTCTTTTATTATTTATGCATTTACTCTTCTACAAATTTTGTATTGCTAGTTTACACGTAAATGAAAATGATTAATGAAAAATATATGAAATGAAAGAACTTAATTACTTATTTTTATGTAGTTTTAATATTAAATAAATTTAAATTATAATTAAATAAAAATGAATCCAAGTATCACAATTGTCATGTCTTTGATCATGGAAAAGGGTTAGTAACCTTTTAAGTTACTATTTTGTTTTATACTATGTTGGGTTATAAAGAAGGTATATGAAATAACATGTGAGTAAAAGAAAGGAAAGGAAAAGAAAAGGAATATAGTGAAAAGTTGAGTTATTTATTTAAATAATAAATAACATAAAAATAAAATAAAGTTGTTATTTTTTAAAATGACAAATTAATTAATTAAAATTAAGAAACTATACAATTACAAAGTTATATATGCATTTATGATATAGATGGAGAGAGATAAAAGAAAAGTAAAAAAGAAGAAGTTTATTTTATAATTTTATTATTCTCTCCTCATATTTAACTAAAAAAATAAAATATTTGAAACCTAATTGAAAGTGACATCATTCTTTATATTTTTTTCTACGAATAAGGAAAATGTTTTATTTTTGCCCATTTTCTTGGACTAGTCATTTTCTAATCTATACTTTTCACTTTCCTTCAACTCTATACTTTTCATTTTCCTTCAAATGGAGTTTATCACATAATTTTTTTAGAATATTTTTGGAAAGTATAAAAAAAAATCATAAATTAATTTGATCTCTTGTATATATTTTTTTTAAATATTTTAAATTAAATATAAACACTAAAAAAAATTGATTTAAATATTTAAAAAAAAAATTAAAAAAACTAGTTGAAAGATTTGAAGATAAGATGGATATGTTTGGAATTGGAAATATGAGAAAAGATTGCGCATTGATTTCCGATTCAATGTTTTGCGCATTCATTCACACTCCGTACTCGCATCATGCACACGCTCTCCTTTTATTTATTTATTTATCTATTTATTTCATTTTCTATATTTTTATTTTTAAAGCTTTCCCATTAAATGACCATTTTTCTGTGTTTTAAAATAATTATGTGAATGTAAATTTGAAAAAATAATAATTAAAGACTCTAGAACTAACTTTCACATTCTTTTTGAAAAAATATTACTGAAATAGATAAAGATAAATATATTTAATATATATATCATATGATATGAAAAGAATGAGTAACATAGGAATAATACAAAACACTGTTTATGATTCATTTACATTAAATTAAAAAAAAACCAATACATTCATAGTGAAAACTTTTCTAGTTATCTTTGTCTTGCTCTTGCTTTATATATACGGTTATTGTGGTACAATTCTTTTATCTAAGCTATATAGTTGACAGGTAAAATTTTGATAATTAATTAAATGTCAATTTAAAAATTATTTATTAATAAGATAAACTAATTTAGTTACTAATAATTTTTTTAATATTTAATTTAATTAATATAGTAATTAATTTTTATTTTAAATTAATTTTTATTTAATAATTTTTAGTTTTAATATGAATCTAGAAGTCTTAACTTTATTATTAAAATTTGTTGAAGTAAAAAGAAAATATTAACTAAGAGAATCTGTATATATAGATTCCTTAGTTTAACTTCATAATATATATTGAATTCTAATCCCTTTACTAATTGTGTGAAAACGTTTCGTAATAGCACGGCTAATCAGTTCCCAATACATCTATTAAACAACATTCTCAATTACATAAAAAAGGGTAAATAAATATTGAGTGTTTGAAAGTTCTGCCTCATACTAATTTGGTTAAAGATGTTATTTTTCTTCTAAATATCAAACTCGGACATATTCAAATTATTCAACCTTAGGTTACACACATTAATCACTCATTTCTAATTCCTTGATTTTGTAATGACATGTTAACTAGGTTCTTTAGTGAGACTTATAAAAAAGAAAATATAGAAAAATTAAAATTGATTTCGTAATAAGCTAATTTATATATATTAAAAATAATTTATTTTTTATAAAATTTCATGTTATACATCCATGTCATTACATGAAAAAGTGTTACTAAATAAGAAAAAAAATACAAACTCTATGCAAAACCCATGAGATAGAATCTCAAACTTAAATCAATCGAAACATACAAGATTTTAAGAAAATTTCAAAGAGAAATTAGGGACAAACAAAAGTATCATACTTATATGGAGGACTAGACTAAAATCCATAGAATAAAACCTAAGAGAAGCGATACTTAGGTAATATATACCTATTAATAAATAATTATAAGAATAGACTAGATGAAAGCCTATTATACCAATGAAATTGTTTCCTGTGAATAAAACCTAAGTTAGCAAGTTTGTCAGCACAAACATTGCCTTCATGAAAAATATTAGAAATTATAAATTTGATTTTCCAATAATAATCAAGGCATTTGTTTCACCTATTACAAAGAATCTAAGAAACATTAGTCATAGCAGACAAAACAACACAGACCAAGGCAGAATCATATTTTAAGTCATAAATTAGAAAAACTCATATTTTTTTGTTTCTTCATTGATATGGATAACTCCATAAAACTCAGCAATCAAAATATTTTTTTAATAATATGTTTTTCATGTGATGACAGATGATTATTGAAACTTGAGGTATCAACCTAACTGAAATGTTAAGTTTCATAATGATGCCATATATATATATATATATATATATATATATATATATATATATATATATATATATATATATATATATATATATATATATATATATAAATATAAAACTATAAAAACAATATATATAAAAAAAAAATATATAAACATAATATT
>Ga0123342_1006536_pt1 | contig 16085 bp, 9 predicted proteins | sample Turbeawhitnodule_FD_89960 | JGI IMG/M metagenome (GOLD analysis project Ga0123342, IMG submission 89960) | Root nodule microbial communities of legume samples collected from Mexico - Turtle bean Mexico white nodule | ecosystem: Host-associated > Plants > Roots > Nodule | place: Mexico: Nepantla... | reverse complement strand
CACCCCGTTGAAAGAAACCCACAATTGGCGGCCCAAGTGTTTGGCCTCAAAGAAATACAGAAAGACCTCCACAGATGGCAGATGGCCGAAATGGGTACAAAGGATGGAAAAACCCCGAACAAACGTCCCGTTATTTGGATGTGGCTGGGTTAGGGTGACGTTGATTTTAGTAAGAAGCTTTTTTTCAAAAATTTTACAAGGGTAAACGAAAGAGAACTTTCTTAAAGACAGTGGTGTAGAAATAACAAAAAGGACCATCAGGGTCCGAGAACTCGTCGCAACAAACGGGTTCGTACTCCCTGCATGGCACTAACTTAAGACCCCTATCACCCAAGATACACTTTTTGGGACGTTCGCTTTTCATATAAAGAACTATCTTCTTAGAGGAGGTGTGTATGAATGTTTCCTCTAAGAGTTTCTCAGGAGCCCAGGGGTACATGGTTCGGTAATCCATCACAACAGAGTATCTAAAACAAAAATAAACAAGAAAATACAAACACACATTCAGGCAATGAAGGCAACACGCATTTCATATTCAAGAAAAATGACGATGCTAAACAGAGATAACAATCAATATTGTCAAACAAAATGAATACAGAGCAGTCCCAGAACGGGTAATATGATCATAATAAAACCATCAGGTGATGTGAGTACATAGTCATGAGTTGAAGGAGGTACCTTGATTCAAAAGGCGAGGGGAGGCGAGGAGATTTCCCAGGTTAAGGAAGAAGGTGCAAAGAGTTAGAGAAGAGGCGTGAGGGCTTCGTAGGGGAGAAATGAAACAATGTGAAGTGTTGAAAGGTTTAGATGTTGGAAAGGGTAAGCGATAATGCTTTGCAGCCATTGATGAGGGCCACGTGTACGCTCAAGATGGAGTATGGTGAGATGTCCTCTCAAAAACGCTTCGTGCATCGCGCCACACACGCCACTACCCATAAGACACTTAAGCCACCAAGGGCGAGCAAGTAGCCTTTTCGCTGAAGCAAGCTCAGCTCGAGCCCGGGGGCTTGTGTACTGGACCAGAGTGCTCAGAGCTCAGCACTCGATGGTCGAACCTCAACACTTGCCATAGGCAGGTCAGCTCGGCTCTTGGGCCAAGTTGGTGGGCCATGTGATTAGGACCTAGATGTTTGTGTTAGTTCCTTTTTCGTATAACCCTTTGTGCATGAGGCCTAGGCGGCTAGCGAAGGGTAGTTTTGGACCTAGGGTGTGCTTAGTGCGTAGGGGGTCTAGCTTAAGTAAATATTTTCTTTTAAACCTAAGCCCTTGTGTGTCAGGGCACATAAAGGTTAGGTTGCATGTATTTAAGAGAGGAGTGTAACGCCACGCTGAGGATAGCTACGTAAATAGATTGGACCCCTAATGCTGGTACATGAGTTGGTACCCTGGTGGTTATTATGTTATTATTTTATGCACTACATGAAGGAAAGTTTCCATTTTGCTACAACACTGTGAGGGTGTGCCCTTGAGCATAATATTTTCCTGTTGAGTATGCTTTCAATTGAGATTATATTCTCGTGATAGAAAGTTGTTACAAGAGATAAGTTATAAAAGGGGGCTTGAGACCCCAGGTTAAGGTATGTTGTTTCTAAGATTGAAACTTACTACTTCTTGTTTCTTATAAGCCCTATACTGACTTGATCGTCGGAGTGCAATCAATAGGTAGAGCCTCATCTGTTTCAACGGAGCAACATTTCAGTGCAACAAGACGCAGTACAAATTCTAGAAGAGACGGACGGAGCTAGAGCTTGTCATTAGAGTCAACCGGCGAGCAGGTCAACCGGCGAGCAGGTCAACCGGCAAGAACAATCGGACTTGGAGGTAGGCTCCGATTTGAAGCGACTTTGCTTGGTATTATTGAACCGAGATGCTAGTGCTTTGTGATGAAAGGGGTCCCACCTATTGATCGCACTCCGACGATCAAGTCAGTGAGAGCATTCAAACTACGATTATCTGAATAACATCTGTATAAGTGTAGAGTCCTCAGAAAAACATACCTTTACTCAGGGTCTTAAACCCTTTTTATAAACGTTCTTTCAACAATTTCATCAACCAAAATATGATTTCAACAACAAGAATATAATTTCAGCAACAAGAATATAATCTCAACAACAAGAATATTTCGTTAATGTGTGCACCTTTAGTTTTCGGGTACAATGCAATATTATTCCTAACGAATTTTATTTACATCGAAAATATATATACGCTTAACTACTTCAATTATTCACCATGTGTTTTGCTTTTAACTATCTTTTCAATATGGACTGGTAATTATATGCGCTGACCTCATGACATGTTATTGGGCTCATACTTGCCCCAGGCCGAGCTAGGTATTTCTGACATGGACATGTCTAGCCGAGCTACTACACTTAAGTGCTTGGATTGAAGACCCGAGCACGTCCGACCCGTACAAGGTTCAAACTAAGATAACATGAACATTCTATTTGAAGAGAAATTTGATCTTATCTTCATCATCACACTCTCTTATAGGTTCTTCTTCAAAACAAGAAGAATGGAGTCTTTTCTTCCTTTGAGTAGATTGATCATGATAATAAACTAAACTAACCATAAGGTAAACAACGTGCTTAAGTTTCATAGGAAAACATAATTCTTAAGAAGAAATATCAAAGTAATAAATGAAATATTAGTTTTACTTGTTCCATGGAAGGTTACCTTGCTAATCTTCATGTTCTTTTAGTTCAATATGTGTATCATGAGATAATTCATTTCCTAAGAATCTTTAAGATCCTTGGTTTCCTTTAGATTTACGATCATTATCCATGATAGAAGGATGGCTTTCACCTGTTGTATCCTGTTTGATGTTTCTTCATATCTAATTGTCATTAAAATGTATCTTCTTTATCCTTTTGAACAAGTTTACATTACGCGTCCTGATTTTCTTTATTTTTAGTGGATGATATCCTTTCATCTATAATCTATTGTTTTTTACCTTACTGTGTTGAATCATTTCCTCTAGTTGTTGTGAGGTGTCAACCATTTAGAGACTAGTTCTAATACTAATTTTAAAAAATAGAAAATAGTAAAAGGATAGGGTTGAATTGCGATTTAATTAAATTTAAAAACTTTTCGTAAATATCGTTTAATTAAAGTTGTTCAAACAATGTTTGAGTTTATGAAGCAATCAGACTATTACTCTTTCATTTGTAGTTAACTCCACTGAAGTTTTTTTATATATCTGACTAACGATTAGATTGTGCTTCTCAAGTCTGATAAATTACACCTCAAGCAAATTTTACTTAAACTGATTTGTTGAAAAAGATAGACTTAGAAATATATATTTTCATAAACATTTTTTCAACAGGTTTGATCTTATAAAAAACATAACGTGTATCTTCATAATCTCACAAAATAGTAAGATGGACATATTTAAAAGCTTATTTTATCCTCAGTTATTTTAGTCTAAATAGTTACATCAGATGTAGATTTTTCAACTAATCTAAATCAATTGATTAATTTATTTTTTTTTTACATAAAAAACTAATCAAATCATAATTGTTGCATATGACCAATCAATATAGATACAAAATAAATACTTAGTTTTATAAACTCTTTGATAAAACATTTTTATTATATATTCTTACACTAACTTATGTGACTTGATTTTAGGATTGCACATTTATGCGTTGCACTTTGTTTAGGATTTTTTGAATTAACAATTATGGTGAGAAACCCAAAGAAGATGAGGTGCGGAAATAAAAATATATAATGGAAAGAAACAAGATGGAAGAACCCAAGGACATAAAAAGGAATGGAAATGGCGCAAATAAGAAAGGAAAAAAGATGAAGAGATGAAGAAAGCTTCTGGAAAATGGAGCAAAGAATCACGCCATTTGGAATGGTGAATGGTTCCAAGATGAGTGGTGAGGAGCCGTCACTTGAGGTGCACTACACTCAAGATAAGACCCAAGAACTTTAGGAGACAAAGCTCACTAATCACCCTAGCAGAGTTTCTTTTTTATTCAATTTCCATTGTAAAAATACATGAGGCAAGACACCCTTTATATAGGAGAGAGTGACTTGGGAAGCAAGAGTGAGAGGGGTAGGGGTGTCATTTGTGAGAAACCTTCTAGAAGGTAGGTCAAAGAAACCATAAACCTAGGTGCACATGTCATGAAAGGTGGGCTTGACACAAACCCAATTTACTAAGCACACCCTACTCAAATTACTAAGCACACCCTACTCTAGATTATTCTTCTATTTGGACCCCCAAGGTGAGCCTAATTTATTTATATAAACTTGTCTTTTAAAAAGACCAGAAGAAATAACATTTGATGCTCTGGCCTATGCCCAGTTCTTCTTCTGCTGAGGTCCTTCTGAAGTTTGGTGGGGCCTTGCCTTGGATGCTGAGATGACTGACTTAATTGTGAAGTGTTTGTTGTTTCCTTAGTCATTTGTTTGTCGAGGTGGGTTGTATCACTAACTCTCCTTCTTGGGTTAGTACATGCATTATAAAGGAGATAAGGGAGAGAGAGAGAGAGAGAATACATAGAACAATTTATATTGGTTCATCTATCACAAAAAACTACATCCAGTTTTTGACCAACAAGTGTAGTTCAACTAGGTAGACTAATGTTGTAAAGTACGCTAGAGCATTCTTTGAGCTCGTAGCCATTTCTGACTAACCCCTTGAGTATTCTTGTCCAAGTTACTCCTGGCTAACCCTTTGAGTATTCTTGTCTAAGTCATTCTTGGCTTAACAAGTATTATTTCCTAAGCCACTCTTGGCTCAAGGACTATTCTTTCCCAAGCCACACCTAGCTTAACGAGAATTCTTTCTCAAGTTACTCTTTACTTAATAAGTATTCTTTCTCATGCCACTCCTAGCTTAATGAGTATTATTTGGGCACCTAGATACTCCTGGCTACTCCCTTGAGTATTATTTGCAAAACAACAAATTTTGGCTACTCCCTTGATTATTATTTTCCAAACAACCACTTTTGGCCAAGATCATAGGGTTTGGTGTTTCAATGATCAATAGATCATTGGGTGTGATCACAAGGGAGGATTGCGTATAACGATGAATACACAAATGAAAGCTTTCTCTCCTACTTCAAATATTCTTTCACTTTAGGAAGGGATTATTTCTTTTGACGTTTAGAAAGGGCAAGCACTCTCTCTTTTTGGTGCTTGAATGAACAATATAATCTATTTTTTATCCATAAGAATAGCAACATCTATGCTTTGATCATTCTTTTGAAGCTTTGAGGGATGCTTTTTTATCTTAGCGGCATGCTCTGGCTTTCTACTTCTTGATGGTAGGATTTATATAGGCGCTAGAAGAAGATAGGCATTGAGAGATCGTCTATATCCATTTATCAACTTCAATTTTTTTGATGACTTTTCTTTGTTTGTGGAGCTTGAATATACTTATTTATATTTAATACATTTTTTCTTTACACAACGTCCTTAATAACTAACAATCCTTATCGTCCTTGATAACTAATAATGTTTATCTTCCTTTGATAGTCTTTTGCACCAATTCATGATAAAAGTCTACATCATAAAGGCAAACAGTTGCATGAACTGGGAAGTTGTTTGTGTCAAGAGGTTGGTGACAAAGGTATCATTTTATGTCGACTTTAACTTGCAACTTTAGCAAATCTCTTCTAGATACGAATGTAGTGGATATTTTGTGCATCCAAATCAAGAGTTATAAAGAAATCACTTATTTAACATAAGCCTTTATAAATATTCTACTATAAAATATTCTTAGTAAACTAAGAAAACCAATATTAATATTTTTTAGAAATACAATATTAGTTTAAAATTATACGTGTATCGTTTGAACACAACAATATTTATTATACGTGTAAAAAAGTTTGATAATATTGTATTGTCTTTCAAACAAAATATTTATGTCTTTATTATCCGAACATTTCTTCTTAAAAATAAATAATTATGTTTTACATATATATAATATTGAATTTTTCTCTAATTTTTGCTTCCTTCTCATTCCCATTTCCGTATTCATTCGTGTTGTTTCCGTATTATAATCTTTCCATTAAATGAAAATTTCTCAGTTTTCATTGAAATTCTCTCGGAATCATTCTAAATATAAAAAATCCATCCCAAATAAGAAGGCATATAAAAATTGTATACATGAGCAAGGTAGATGTAATGGTAATCATAGTTTTAGGAAGAACAAATTTCCTGCTCTCAAAAGTACAAAATGAATTTATTGGAATTGAATCAATGAGCCAGGAATAAAGACTTTTTTGCTCACCTGGCATGTGCGTGAGTTCATTGGGCTTTAATTTTGGGCATGTCATTTGTCTCATCAATCAATCAAACTAAAGTGACCAAGTATTGTGATATAACTTTTGGGATAGAAGCGATCTTGGGCGGTTAAGGGTGACCCATTAGTTTTCAGAGTGAATGAGCATCATTTCCACACATTTTGTCGCCCAATGAACAATCCCTTGGATTTTCTGTGATTCGCAACTATAATATAACATAACTCAGTTTTCAAATCTCATTATTGATTTACAATTACAATATTTTTGTCCAACATCATGTAAATTTTGAAATAAAAGCCTTAAGTACATTTCATACTCATAAACTCAATTATGTGAGAGTAATATTCAACGGGACATATCTAGCAAAAGATTTAAAATTGTCAATTTAATTAGAATTTAGTATAAAATATGTGCAGTATTAGAAATTATTGAATCGTTGGAATTAATTGAAAAGAAAGAATAATTTGCTTTTAAGAAGGTGATAAGAAAACAATTTCCCCGAAGCAAGCTTAATCATACACGTACTAAAATAACCTATTATGGAAATGTTGATCAGTACGCGTGCTCAGTTTTGCATGACAAAGGGAAACATTTGGTATCTTTTCCATGTCAATATGTTGCCTATTCTTTAGTTCTCTACTCCCTCTCTCTCCCAACTCTTCACCTAATTTCTCTCCCCCTCTATCTCTACCACCAATTCTACTTAATACACACTTTAATTTACAGTGTGGACAAAGAGGAAACAGATCCTAACAACCCATACAATTTCTAGAACATGAGAGGATCACGAGATACGAGGTGTGAAATGATTCTTCCTCTAAAATCTCATTTTAATAGTTGAGAACATAATGAACATTAAAGATGAAAATGTTTGACGTCTTATATTAATTAGATGAAGAAATTTGACTTCTCATATAAATAAAGAAATTTTATCTATATAAATGACTATAAGTTTTATCTTAAAATTAATTTTATAAGATTAAGTTAAATTTAAAGTTTACTTCTTAATACAATATTAGAGTTATGTAGAACAAGATCGTTCATAAATATATAATTTCTCAATGCGCAAACTTCATTTTTTATAAATAAGTTTTATAAGATTTAGTTAAGTTTAAATAAGATAAAAAAAATAACAAAAACAAAAGTTTCATATAAATTATAAATAGAAATTAAGAATTATTTATACACATATTTCTCTCTTAATCTATTTTTTAAGAGTTAAATTAAATCTGAAAACAGATAATTTTTCTAATGTAAATGAGACAGGAGCACATTGTGATGATAGTTCCGTTGGGTCAAGGGAGATCAAGTTGTTGAAGGGAAAGGACAAGTATAATTCTTCAAAGGCGATGCATAAAGCTTAACTTTCTCTTCTTGTTCCCTAATTTAAATCAATGCAGTTTTGAGACATGTGCAAAACTAAAAGGTTTTGAGTATGCATTTACCGCTTTCTCTTTAATTCACAGTAAAAGTTGACGTCAATCATTTTCCCTTTTCTTATTTAAAACAATAGCAAAAAGTGTATGCATCTTGCTTAATTTGTTTTAAGCATTTACCAAACCCTCACATTTATCTCATCTCAAATAATTGAGCAAAGCCTAAAAACTCTCCCCTCTGTATCAGGGGATCATACTGTAGTTTTTTAAGAAAGGAAAGATTATGAAACATACCTGCCGAAGTATATAATATAAGCTTTAAAAATGGATATATTATTAGCAACAAGTTTAGTTAAATTTATTTTAAACAAATTTTCACAAACATGATTGTAGATATATTTTTTTTTTATGTTGGAGTTTTGTTATAATTTTGTTGAGTTTCTAGTACTTATAAAAGAAAAAAGAAATATGTATTTAAACTATTCTAGATTTTAACTTTTAAGAAACCTGAAAGAATTAGACATATCGAAATAAACTCGAAATAAACTCTCACATGTAAGAGGAATGAAGTTCATTTTTGAATTACTTTGCATTCTCTCTAGTCTAATGCTAAGAGAAAGAGAAGTTAATTTTTATGATCAATCCTAACAAATGTTAAATTTGAAGTAAGAGTACATTTTGCTGAAGCTTTGTTCTCTCTACCCTGGAAGGGTTTTTGGTGTGGCTAGAGTTTTTGTGGGTGGTCGTTCATTCTCCAGCTTGGTGGTGGACGGTTGTGACGTAAGGGTTGTGGGTGCTGGTCAGTGGCGATGCAGCAGTCTGCCGAGACGCTGGTGGTGACGCGACGACTCTCTACGTCTACATTCAAGGTGTATTATTTCCTTAAATTTCTTCTTGGAAATTCTAAAGTTGCCACCTTTTTATGTAGCCAGTTCTAATTTGTGGTAAAGTCGAGATTTTTATCAAAATTTGTGGTAAAGTCAAGATTTTTATCAAAATTTGTGGTAAAGTCACGATTTTTATCAACATTTGTGGTAAAGTCAAGATTTTTATCAAGAAACGTGTGTGGGTGCTGTTGGCGGGGATGTCATGGCATTGCATACAAAAAAAATGTCTCCTTTTTCATGTAGCCATATCTAACTTATGGTAAAGTCAAGATTTTTATAAAGAAATGTGTGTGGGTGTTGTTGGTGGTGGTGTCAACGCATTGCACACAATATAAGTTGTCACCTTTTGTGCCTGCTCTGGTGCAGCAGGTGCACGACGGTGGTGCGACTAGTGGGACGGTGGCGGTTCGGGTGGGCTGGTTGACAACTTGTTAACCTTTGAGAATGAAAGAGGGCTCTACAGGTTTCCTCATCCCATGGGCTTGTTTTATGGATGATCATAGGCATCAATACTCTTTTGTCTTTGAATAATCATACCATGAGAAAGAAAAGGGGTTTGTTTGCTAGAGTGTTGATGGATATTGATATGTTGTCCCCTCTTCCCAATCACCTCATGGTTGAACGTTCACACTTTGCTTTTGTAGCTGACGTGGAATATGAATGACTCCCTATATTTTGCTCTCACTGTAAGATGATTGGGCATGAGCTTGCTCAGTGTCGCGTGATTCATGATCAGGGTCATGTTCCTGGACCTCAACATATTGCGGTTCCTAAACAACATAAAGAGTATTGGAAGAAAGATTCGCAGCCGAAGCTCGTGGAAGGCCCTATTGGTAATTTGACAACTGATGCTCCTGGCGGGACTAATGCATGGCCACTCTTAGTTCACCTTGCTTATGATAAAACAGATGGGGAGAGGATGATTTTTCATATATGCCTCCTTTCGAGGATGCCTTGGATCATGATAGGTCCTCACCCAGGCAAGAGTTGTTCAGTACCACTTCTAATACATTTAGGGTTTCAGAATCGAGGATGGTAAGGAATTCACCAGTTGTTATGCAAGCCAAGGGCTCAGAGTCACAACTTGTAGTAGATTCAGTTACGACTTCTATTGATGGTCATCATGTAGAGGTCTGCTGCTGTGGTTGTACCATCTCCGTTGCATTATACCTCTCATCGGAAGGCTAAATCACTTGGCGATGCTAAAACACTAGTTAAGACTCCTATTGATCGTCATCATGTGGGGGTCTTTCCTACTGTTGTTGTACCATATCCGTCGTGTCATACCTCTCCTCAAAAGGCTAAATTACTTAGGGATGTTAAAGCACTACTCCCCGATAATGATACGTTGGTCCTACAAAATCATTTTTCCTCTCTTGATGGTTTGGAAACTACGTATCATCATATTAAGAATAAAGATTTGCATATATGTTATATATGTACGCTTTGTGAAAAAGCACGAGAAATCTATTCAACATTTATTTTTTAAATGTTGTAATGCTTTGCATATTTGGAGTTGAGTTCAACAGATTTTTCTTACTTCTTATTTCTCTAATAAAGATGGTCTTCTTTCTTTATTAACAGTGATGGTAGTCCTTTGGTTAAATTGATTAAGCTTGATGTGATAACCTTTTCTATTTTGATGACATGGCGTATGAGGAATTATGCTAGATTTCGGGATAAGATTGATGTTTCTAGGGATATTTCAGTAATTAAAGATTTAACTTGTCTAGTGGGAAATTCGTCTAAAGCTTCAATGAAGAATGATATGTTAGATTTCAATGTGATTAGGTATTTTGGTATTAATACTCACACTATTAAAGTTCTTTGTCTCTTCTTGTTAGATAGGAGTTCCCTTCACCAGGCTGGGTTAAAATTAACACTGACGGGGCTGCTAGGGGATATATCCTGGTCATGCTACTTGTGGAGGTATTTTCCGTGGGAGTATGAGGGAGTTTATTGGTGCTTTCTCTGCATTTCTCGAAGTCCAGACTACTATGATTGTTGAGTTTTATGGAGTTATACATGTTATAGATGAAACTCAAAAGATGTGACTTATTAATGTATGACTTGAATGTGATTCTGCCTTGGTTTGTGTTGCGTTTACTACTGAGACTAATGTTTTGTGGATGCTTCGTAATCAATAGACTACTTGCCTTAATTACTTTGAGAAAATTAGGTTTAGGGTTACTCATATTTTTCGTGAAGGGAATGTGTGTAAGACTAATTTAAGATTTATTCATAGAGAATCATTTCATCGGTATAATAGATTTTCATCTAGTTTGTTCTTAGAATTCTTTATGAATATTTATAGTTTACCTATGTATCGTTTTTGTTAACAAATGAGTTTTGGTTTAGTCCCTCATATTTTTTGTATTTTTGTTCTTTTTTCTTTTTTTAATAATATTTTTTTTATGTGATGGCAGATGATTGTCGATAATGTCAGCCTAACTTAGATGTCAAGTTGCATAATGATACCTAACATGAAAAAATTAACTGACTTATTATAAAAAAAATTAACTGACTTATTTTATTTGTATTAAAAAAATTAGAATATGTTTAGAATAAATATTATATAAATAATTAAACTTAATTATTTATTATTGAATGATAGTAGTTTTTTTTTATTATTGGTCTGTATTATGTTTTGATGAAATGTTATTAAACGAAGTCAGTTTTATTACTCGTGAAATATAACAAATTCAACATATAATAATGTAAGGGATTTACACTTATATTATGTTCTTCCATTTCAGTACCAATGCCCTTCTTTTGATTAAATCATCGTATAAGTAATATATGTACGGACAACTTAATGTTTACCACTCAAGGTTGGCAAGTCATTAATAAAAATTTGTTAGCCACAAAGTAAATCGCAAAGGTTAATAATAAAGATACGGTAAAAGCAACAATGAAAGTGAATCTGTATCTTTGTTTCTTGTTTTGTTTTTATTGAATGTTACTGATATGAAATTTGCTGACACATTAAGGAATCATTCTATAAAATGTTCTCTTTTAAAAAAAATTACCTTATAAGGTATACTATCTTGATTCCTATGCTTGTTACATCTAAAATATCATCTAATTTAAAATTTGATAATTTTGTTACCATTTTTTTGTCTAGAAAATACATCTTGATAGATTAAAACTTATAAATTATTACTAACCTCAATTCTTAAATGATAAGATTATGCTTATCACATTACATTGGCATCATAGAACATAATCCAGATATATATTTGTTGAAATTAATGTTAGTGAAGTGATGTCTAACATAACAAATTTTCAAAAAAAAGGTAATGTTAGTGAATAAATGTAAATTGTTTAGTTTGTGCTACCTATGAATTGAAGGTTACTAAACCGAAATGAGGTTTTAAAGTGATGGAGAAATATAAAAGCAGAAGAATGGTTGAAATAACTGTGTTATGTGAGATATGTAGCAGATTAATGAAAAGGGTTAGGGATGAAAGGAGAGGAATGAGCAATAAGTATAATATTCACATGGCTGAGCGTGAGAGAAGGGGGCGAAGAAAATGCCCCGTTATATCCGCACCATGCACACTACTTGTCTAAAAAGGTTGAATGTACCCTTATCACATGCCGTTGAACAGAACAATCTCTTTCGTGTGAATCCTCCATCCCTAGGCACCAGTACCAGTACCACTTATACTTGATACTCATCACAATGATAATGTTGTAATGAAGAGAGGACATGGAAATGCAATCACGGAAACATCACAAATAATATATTCTCTTTTTTCATAATTTTGGGAAGCAAACCAAAGAATCAAAATGCACATACAAAATGTCATATCCTTTGACCAACTTATACAATATTAGCAGGGAAAGTAGCAGTAAAGAATTTTGAGACTTAATATCTTGCACACTTTGAACAAAATGTGTCATATCCCTCTTCCATTTCTTCTCATTAATAAGGCTTTTAAGTTATGATGAAAAAAGTGAAGCACACCGGGATAAGAGGTAATCTGTCTTCTCTTTATGCCGATTTGCATGGGATGCCATTATTAGGCTATATATACACACACCTTATAAATAGATAATTGAACATCATAGGTAACCCATTACATTTTAGTGAAGCTGGGTATTTGGGAAGGCCATTTTCAGATTATGGCGTTCTCCACTTCTCATGCAACTACAAATTTTATATGTAGTAATATCTAAGTGAGTAGTACATAGGAAGAGGGAGTTCATACATGCTCGACAAGGTAGGTTCCAACTAGTGCTATATGTTTTCATTCTTGGAAGATTAAACTAATTACTTTTTTTTTCACCCTATTTTTATTTTCTTTTCCGAGATGCTATTTGGATACAAATTCCAGATATAACTTTTTTTCGTAAAATTTAAATATTGATTTATCATACTACCTAGTTTCATATTAACGTTGGAATAAAAATAATTTTTCTAATGGCTAAGAAAAAAAGACCAATATGATTCCTTTTAACCACCAAATTCTCACAATTTATTATGATAGTCGGTTTGAATTGCTACGTGGGGGCCATTTCGGGTATATTTATTAGTTAGGTTTCTTATCAAGAGAAAAGGTAAAATATAGTGGGAATTTAGTGGTCTCAAAGCTGAGAATATACATAATTAGTATGTGTAGTAACATGATTCCGAAATAGTAAAACATTCTTATCATTTTTTTCCGTTTCGATGTTAAGAAACTTTATATATTTTTATCCAGCATTAAGTTTTGTAGTACTATTTCTATGGCGATTGCCTGAATGTTTCTAAGAATGACTTATTTGTCACATTTTTTTATCAACAACAAAAGAATATCTTATAGTTAGATAATATAAAACGTAGGGCAAAATATTATAAAACATATATATATATATATGTATATATATATTATTTTTTAGTGACACCTGCAAAGTCAATTACTAAAATTGCAAGGTCAGATTAAGTTTGTATGAATTGAAAAAGAACTGTAAAAAAATGGCTTCCTTTCTACGATATCAGCAGAAATTGAGTTTTATTATGAACCGAAATTTTGACTTATGAAACTGCAGAGAAGTAGTAGTTTCAGTTACATTTATAACAAGAGACACATTTTATGAAATATCAACGGCACCCTTACAATAACATAGAATATTTTATTGATATGCGCCCCTTAGAACCAGGCTATGACTATATACCACCCCTTCATCTTAATAAATACTATACAATATAAGAAACCCTAGAGGGATAGAACTCGTTAACTAATAGGAATTTTATACTATAAGTAGGTTGAAAATCACATATTATTGTCACCTCTGTGATAACCATCCCCAAGTGGATCATTGTTCCAAGGAGAAGGGTAGTAATAACCAGGAGATTGACCTAGAGAGGAACCTCCCCCTTCACCCATTCTTCTCCCATCTTGAGTGGGAATTTCATTGCAGGTATAGCGGATCAAATCAGCGTTTGTGGCATCAAGTTCCTTTTGGAGCCTAATTACTTGTCTTTGGAGTACTGAAATTGCTCCAACACAACCATAAACTGGATCTTTTATCCGTGCTTCAGCTTCATAGGCCAGAGAATTCACTGCATCCTCCCTTTGATGGGGTTGGACTTCATTCAGGAGTTTACTCACGTTGCTGGCACCAAATATCTTGTGAACATTGGCAAACTTTTGAGGCTCTTCTGGTGGGAAATATGGAGCAAAAATGCAATCTGGCATGCATTTCCTTCTCAAAAACTTGCAGGCAGCACAGGGAGAGTTAGAGTAACTAGAAGAGGCCATGATCTTCACTGCAATTACCAAATATTGCAAAAACAAATAACAATTTAATTATATACAAAGTCTCAGATTTGGAATCAACTTATAAGTATCTTTTTTTTCATATACTTCCATTTATATTTATTATATTTCCGATTAAAGAAAATATACAAAATCTCAAATTTGCAGTAAACTTAATTATGATTGATTATTGTAGTCTTTCTTATATCAGAAACAAGAAACTTCATTAAAGAGAGTAAGTACAAAAGTACTCTAACTCATTAGTAAAAAACGTTTAAGCTAACATGAAAAATCAAAATACAGCACAAAATAATTGATTACATTTTGAATATATACTGTAAAAGAAAGAAAGTATCCTGTGATTATGCATCTCATGAATAGGAGAAAATAAAGGTATATATGTTATATAAAGAAAATTAGCAACAGACTTAAATATCCATTTTTTGAAAATAATCAAATAGCTAACACGGGCTTAATTAGTTGGAAAGTGATGGTATAGAATCAAAGTTTAATCTCTAGACTTCCTTGAACATGTAAAAAACTAGGGTTAGGGAGACTTTACTTGCCTAAAGCACATCCCGGTACTTCCTTTTTTGGTAATAACATTTTCTGCTACTGTTCTATCTTCTCTTACATTTTAGCCCGAAGCCGTCTTTATGTTGAATCAAAGTCCACTATTGAATTAGTGGATTGGAAAAAACGAAAAGAGGAGGCCCTATTTATAGATTTTCTGACTACACTACCCAGAACCCTTATTTCTACATGTGAGACGACAGTATTATTAATTGTGGTGTCTTTGATTTCCTCATCTCAGACTAATAAATTTCTTCCCTGAATTTCTCTCCCTGTCTCTCCTCGTCTCTCCTTAGGTCTAGCCTTCTGTGTTTTTCAGTTGGAGAGGCTAAAAGAAAGGTACACCTACCAGGAATCTTTTCAGCTTATTGGTGGATATGACGTGTGGAAGTTTTCTCAATTTTCAACTCTTTCAGTAGGATATCATGCACACCCAGAATTTCATTCCTTTCAAAAATTTCCAAAAACCAATACCTGGATCAAGCCTTAGAACGTAAATTTATTAGGCAAACACCAATCAGAAAGAAGAAAAAGGAACATATAATTGGAAAAACTATACCTTGTACAGCTAGCTAGGTTTAATTGAACAAACGATATTGTAATTTAGATGAATACCTTTGTTTTTCTCTCTTGCAGAAGGGTCTTTCAAGATCTATTCTTTAATAATGCCAGTGAAAAAGAAGTCTACAAGCACCGGGATAGAAGTCTTGGGAATTCACTATTGGATGTGAGAGTTCAGAGAGAAAACGGAAAACCCTAGTTACTTGCAGGACAAGATGAGAAAAACCCGCAAATACAATGACAACTAGATAAGCAACAACAAAGAGTATAGGAGAAAAAGAGCATTTCCAGTGAGAGTGGAAAAGAAAGCAAAAGACAAGTGCAATAAATGGGGCTACAAGTGAAAAAGAATGACTATGACACAACCTTTATAATAATACCCAACCCTGTAGCCAAGGTTAACTGTAATAATCTGTCCCACTAACAACTCTATAAATTCTTGGATATCATATTTATGACTAGTTTATTTCTGGTAGTTGAATGCAAACCTGGTTCTTCCTTGCCTTAAGCAAGGGTTTAGGAATTGACCCATTAGTTTAAGTAGTTACTTAAATATATATATATATATATATATATATATATATATATATATATATATATATATATATATATATATATATTTGAGAAAAAGAGGAGGGAAGAGAGAGAGAGAGAGAAAAAAAATAAAAGAAAAAAATTGTTTGGGTG
>Ga0123342_1006535_pt1 | contig 16085 bp, 7 predicted proteins | sample Turbeawhitnodule_FD_89960 | JGI IMG/M metagenome (GOLD analysis project Ga0123342, IMG submission 89960) | Root nodule microbial communities of legume samples collected from Mexico - Turtle bean Mexico white nodule | ecosystem: Host-associated > Plants > Roots > Nodule | place: Mexico: Nepantla... | reverse complement strand
AATGTACATTTTGATTCTCTCAATTTATCTCTATATTTCTGTATTTGTCTGGCTGGGTTTGATCATTATGCAGGTTAATTTATATGGTTTAGGGACAATACAAATTGCACTTTAAAAAAAAAAAATTATTTACAAATGCGGTTATTTACCAAACCCGCATTTATAAATCAAAAAACAAGATTTACAAATGCGACTTTGGTAAAAGCCGCATGCCGCATTCGTAAATGTGATTTACGAATGCGGCTATTACCAGAGCCGCATTCGTAAATCTTAAACCCCTAAAACCCTCAGCTCATTCAGAAGAATATACAAATGCGGCTATTTGAAATAACCGCATTCGTAAATCGCATTTACAAATGCGACTCTATAGTCGCATTTGTATCTTTCTGATTTACGAATGCGTGCTGATCAAATGCGGCTCTATAACCGCATTGGTAAATGTAAAATAGCCGCATTTGATTAACATTTATGTGCTAGTATATAATATGTATCAAAACCTACAAGCTATTATAAATATTTAAAAAACTATAAAAACGTATAAATTATTTTATTTACAACATGTTGAACTATAATATGCCTTTTTAATTAAGAGAATATAAAAAAATATTTTTGTATTCAAATGTCCGATTGAATGATGATAAATTTCTAAAAAATATATAGAAAAAATCTTCTAACACTAGAATAAAAATATTAAATATAAATTAATTTAAAAACAACAAATAATTAATCTTTTATATTAACTAAATTAAATATAATTTTATAAATTAAAAAAATATTAATATCTAAAGTAATTTTATTATTAATAAAAAATTATAAAATAATTTCTAAATTGATATCTAACTATCAAAATTTTAATTATTAATGTTAGATATCAATTTAAAAACTACTTTATAAATTTTTATTAATAATAAAAGTGATTTTAAATATTAATATTTTTTAATTTACAAAATATCATATAACTTAATTAATATAATGATTAATTATTTTTATTTCTAAATTAGTTAAAATTTAATAATTTTTTTTATAATAATTACATTAAACATCAACGAAAATAAATTTTGAGATTTAATTTGTATACTAAAAAAGCAATAGTACATGTATTTCACCAGTGAAATTTTCACTAGGATTTCCTCTGGTTAATATATATCTCCACTATCAAAATCCAATGAACTGTTGCACTATGTTCTTTTTTTTAATTAAAGACTTATGTTTACTGAACAAAATATGCTCATTTAATCTTTTGCTTACATTGTTATCCAATCACAAGTCATAATATATCACCAACCCCAATTATCCATGTTAACTGTTTCACTATTCCAGTAAGAGTAACACTCAAAGTCAATGACTTGTTAGAGCAACATGTCAACCATGTTAGTGCAATCTTAGGTCTAGTTTGTATTGAGCCGAAGAAAAGCGAAGAAAAATAAAATTCTACTGTTTACATAGAAAACACACTAATCGAAACAATAAAATATAATAGAATGCAGAAATCGAAAAATTTTAGGGGTTCTAAACTTTTTTTTGCATTGTTGCGAACAAAGTTGGTTGTAATAGGTATATATTTATTTAATTAATTAATTTTAATTTACTTTTTTATCCTTTTCATTTTAAATTCAAATTTTTATTTAAAGTATAATTACAATTTAAATATAAAAATATAATTAAAATTATAAAAAATAATTATAATAAAATAAAATAATTAATGATATTATATATATAATAAATTATAAATATAAATAATAATAATAAATGTATTTTTTAATAATAAAGAAATAAATTTATATAATAATTATTAATTAAAAAAGTAAAGATAAAAATAATAATATTATTTAATATAAAAATAAGTTATTATCAAATATTTATAATTATAAATAATTAAGTAAATTTTAATTAAAAATAATTATAATTTATAAATAAATAAATAAAATTATTTTTTTAACAATTTGTAAATATAAGAAAATTTGTAAATTTACATTTTTATCAATTAAAAAAAATACAACTTCAATCACATTCATCATATCACTCACAAACTTTCATAAACTTTCCCTACACTTTCCACTCTATTTACCTTAATCTAAACATCCAAACTTTCTTTACATTTCTCTTCAAATCATCTCAAATCCACTCCCTCATTTTCACTCTTTAATCCAAACAAAGCATTAATGTGGAGCATGGTGAGACCATCACAAACGATAACATGGAGCATTGTATGACTATTATTATTGTCTCAGAGATAAGTTGTTCTCAGTATATTTTTATTTATAAAATAAAAGTTTTTATCTTAGCATTACTATGTAACTTAAGATCTCAGCTAGGCTGATACCTCAAGTAACAATAATAATTTGTCATCACATGAAAAAAGTATTATTAAAAAAAAATACAAAAATACGGGAGAACTAGACCAAAATTCATATATTAACAAAAACGATACATAGATAGACTATACTTATTCATAAAGAATTCTAAGAACAAACAAGATGAAAACCTATTATACCAATCAAAAGATTCTCTATAAATAAATATTAAATTAACCAACTTATCAGCATATGTATTTCCTTCACGAAAAATATGACTAACCATAAACCTAATTTTTCCACAGTAATTAAGATAAGTATTCCATCGATTACGAAACATCCAAGAAACATTTATCTTAACAGTAAACGCTGCACAAACCAAAACAGAATCACATTCCAGCGAGACATTAGTAGGCCCATCTTTTCATTGTGGAGGATATATTAGTAGGCCCGCCCATTGTGGAGGATATATTTTCTCTGCTCAGTGGTTGCAATTTTCCTCTTTTTTTGTCTGATAAAAATTACCTTTATATTAAAAAGTTGTCAATATATGAAACTTGTTTTATTGTGGTGGATCTTGAACTATTAATGATTGTGATGAAATGCTAATTGATATTACTTCATGCTGTTGGTCACACTTCCTGCTCAATTTTCATTTCTTTAAATCAGAATTACCTTAATGTAATACATCAAACTGATTCATGGTAGAACAGTTTATGAAAAAGTTTGGTTACATATGCTTATATTATATGGTTAGATATTGAAGTTCTCTGGCATAAACAAATGTTCATCAACTACCACAAATTCAACATCAGGAAGTTATTTTTTTAAAGACAACCACTGTTCTTCTCCGGAGTTTTGCCTGGGGCTCAACTTCACAAATTATTTCTTTATTTAGTATCTTTTTTTTTTCACTCTTTTCAATCTTTTTTTTATCTCGGCAAGAGCAAGAGTAAGGGTGGGGAGAAGTTATCTTCTTTATTATCTCTATTATTTTTCCATTCACCTTAAATCAAACAACTCAGAATTTACCTTGTTTTTTTCCTTTCTTTCTCTCAAACAGAGTTTTATCAGAACTATTTTCAAATAAGCTACTCAAATAGCAGGTTCTTCAAAGCAATGGCTCTGTATGGAGCATCGATTTGACAGCATCTTTGTGCTACTTGATCCAAACAAATTCAATGATATCTTTATCAATCAGCTAGCACTGAAAGAAAAAAATAACAGCCTAGGCTAAATACTTGAGGTTACGCTAACCTAAATCTTTCCAAATCCATTTCTAAATCGAAACACACACATATCTGTAACAGTAATAGCACATTCTGCAGCTTGCGATGATTGGCTAACATAAAAATCTCAAATTCATTTGTATAATTTGCTGTGAATCAAAAACAGCATTTGCATCACATTTCACCTTCCATCCCTAGCAATCATGCTCAAATTGAAAGTAAACTATAACTTTATTCCACAAGTTGAATATGGTATTCCCAAATTACACAATTAAAAGCAGAACAGTACATTCTGCACCTGCCCCCTTGCAATAATGGTAATGATAATTGACACACACCAAAAATCTTAACCAAGACCAAAACCATAAATGTGTACTAGTCCCAATTCCTAACCGCACAAAATGACCCTTGTGAGAGCAAGAGAGAAGCAAGCCATGGAGAAAAAGAAAAAGGAAACAATGTCCCTTGATGACCATTTCCTAACATCTTTGGTCTCCACCCTCAAACTCTTGGCTCTCCTCAAAGCATCCACCTCCTTCAACAAATCAAACTCCAACCCTTTCTTCTTCAACTCCTCCACGCACTTCCCCAGCAACCCTTTGTCCTCTTTCTCCCGCAGCAGCATCTTCTCCATGTGAGCCTCCACATCGCTCTTGTACCGGAAGGCCCATATGATGCCAAGCGAAAATAGCAGAGAGCAGAGTGAAGGGACCCATGATCTGCTACAGGAAGGAGATGGTGATGATTGTGAAGAGTTGAAGAGGAGCATGAGGGTAGTGGAGTGGAAGAGGAAGAAGAAGATGTAGAGTGTGGTGATCTCTTTGCGCGTCGAATCTATTTGAGTCTCCTTCAGGGCTATGCGGGTATTGATGAGTTCCTCTTCTTTCAGCCACTGCTTCAGGAGGAGCTTGTGGGTGGGTGTTTCGGCGATTTGCTGAAGTGGGTGCATGTGCTTCCACTCCATGATCGATGATCTCGTTGTGCTCTGTTGTTGTTCTTCGTTGTCGTTGGCCATTGGAGCGTTGCAGAGAGAGAGAGAGTGAGAGAGAAAGTTTGGATTCAGATTCTGAAACGAATAGTTGTATATAAAAAGGGTGTCTTGATGAGGTTTTTTGAATTTTTCCAACGGTCGAATTTCTGTGAATTTCCAGAATACTCCTCACTACGGTTTTGTAAATCTACGTTTCCATTTTTTTTTTCTAACGCTAAAACGGGACAAGTGACTTCGAAGTTGGGTTGCCGAATCTTTTTCTCATATTATATTTATTTTATTGTAAAATAAAGTTTTATCTTTAATTAAATTAATTGCTGTTTTTCTGTAATAAATCTATTACTACTGTTATTGTTATTTGCTACTTTCACTAACTAACTCCATTACTTAAAATAAAGAGAGAGAGAGAGGGAGAGGATTTAAAGAAAAAATATTAGTAATACAACAATACAATATTTATAAGAAACTAATTTTTTATATTAACATTTTAATTGATTTGCTTCCCAACTTCTAGTCCGATACTAACAACGTAACGCACACTCATTTTATATTATTATAATTATAAAAAAAGTTATAGAATTAAACTTTGGAAAAAAAAATTTATTGAGTACGGCAAGACAACTAATGAAAATAAAATATAGTTAATTATAAATTACAATACCCAACTTTTAAACTTTTACTCTTTAAAGAAAATGTTACCATTATTTTCCAAGATTATTTTTACCCATCTAAACTTTAATAATCAATTGAATACATAAAGACAACCAAAGAGAAAAAAATATAATTATATTATCAATTAGAACACCCCACTTTTAAAATGTTAAGATCAATTTTTAAGAAGAAAATTTATCCATCTAACGTTAATAAACTTTTAGAGAAAAGAAGCATTAAATTTATATTTTTAATGTAATAAATGCCTATTTTTTAGAAAATGATAAGTTTTAGACTATTAAAATCTACTGACCAATATTTAGCAAAACTAATTTTCATGTACAACTATTATTTACTATTTAACAGATAATATGATTCCCAAAATTTCAGGCTCATTTTTATTAATATAAAAAACTAATATAATAATATGATTGGCAAAATTCATTTTTCTCATATTCTTGAAGGGCTAATTCTGTAATCCATCATACCTATAATTGATAAAATCAAAAGAATATAATAGTATTCCTTCTATCCTTCTTAAAAAATAGATTAACTAATTTATAGGATTAAGAAGATTGAATAATTCAGTTAGTAATATCAAATTTATCCTAAATTATATACATTTTTTTAAAATATTCTTATTAGTTTTATTTCTTTAATTTCTTGATAAGATTTTTCTTTTTCATAAATATAATTTAACGATGAAAAGAGTTATTAAGTTAGACGATTGTCATTGATTCCAACTCTAAAAAAAAGGACATTTATTTTATTCAAACGAAATTTACAACAAAAACAATATAGACGATGACATTATTACGTTGAAATCAAATTTAAAGTATAAGTGTCACATAAAAGCAGTGATGATTATCCAAATTCGTAAGACCGAGCTCATGTAACTCGTAACCTAACTCCATGCCTTTCTCCATTCTGGAAATGATAAGATTTAAAATGTTACCATTATGCCTACACGTCTTTTAGTGCTGAAAAAAAAAAAGCAATCATTACTTCTAGTGCTTTTCCCCTATTCCTTTTAATGCATACGTCAATACTTCGCCTCAAGAAGAATGGAGGAGTATGGAGCTATATTATACGTGTTTCCTATGCTATGAACACCATCTAGAACAAAGTCCTCCGGTGATTTGAGATTAGTGTCCCCCTGCACATGCGTCCATAATTCAAATTAAATACAAAAAATTATAAGGAACATTTCATATCGAATAACATTTAAAAGTGGACCGATGCAACAAATAAACTTATTGCTCTTCAGAAGAAATACAAAATAGCAACCATAGAATCCAATCACACCATGCTGTGAGAGAGAAAAAAAAACCATTTGACAGATGTATTCTTTCGATCAAGTCAAAACCATAGACGGAGTGGGTGTGTTTTTTTGGGGGAGGGTGATGCTTGCCTTTTTAGAATAATTAATCTTGTAATTTGTTTCTTTCTTTGTTTGATATCCAAGGTATACCTTTGGAGTTTGGATGTGACGCTACTCTTTGGCTAGGCTAGACCCTTACTCACAAATGGTGCCCACACCTTTGTCTTCTTCCCTGGGAGCCAAGGTTGCTCCTCAACTATTAATGGGTATAATCTTGTTGAATTCTTATTGATCATATCCAGAAGTGACTAAGCGTCACAGATTTTCGGCACTTGCCATTCTGATTTCTTATAAATGGATATTAAATCAAAACCTATAAAATTACACTTCAAATCGGCAATAATGAGAAACCACAATTTCATTAAATACCATGAAGCTAAAGCCTCTTCCAAAGCTGACGCATTCAAAATTTTGAACATTCTAAAAGTACGATAGGATTTTCTTATACTCTTACTTTGGATAAATATTTTCCTGAAGAAATCCTTAGGTTTGGACTTTTGTTTGGTTGTCTTGGTCCAGGGTCTATTCCTCTGTTGTTAAGACTTCAGTATAAAAGAAGAGTTCAATCCAAAATATTAGTTTAGGTGGAAAAACCTCTAGATCTAACTTCAACATCTCTTCCATGATGTGAGACTCCTAACATTTTCATCCCTTTAAAAATTGTTTAAGACAACTTTCTCTTTATCGACACTGACAAGGTAATAACTCTTTCTTCTTTGATGACTTCACTTACCTATCAATATTTAGTCTATACCTTAATAAGCCTATAAGTAACTCTTCTCAACAAAAGCACCCTCATCAAGCAAATAGGGAGAAAATGAGGACTGTCGTGTGATTTGTTTTCTTACCTTGCCAAGTGCGGACATCATTTTAACCCATTCTAAGATTTTAACTGCCCTACAAAATTACATTCCCCAACAGAATTATTTCCATCCTTTGACAAATGTTCATCACGAAATTATCTAATCATGAATATACCAAACCCAATCCTTGGGTATGTTCCTGTCCCTTTTTAGCCTAGACCTTGGACCCTCATGTTCTGCATCCAGTATTTGATTGGGCATGTTTTCGTCACAATACAACTTCTAACATTTGTCCACCCAACCCAAAATTGAACAGCTGTCTCTAATACCATAGATCTGAGAAATGATGTTTTGACAATTCCTTTCCATATACATCTAATTGATAACTCTTATATTAATATAATAATAGTAACATCTTAGTCAATTAATGATGTTTTCACACATACTTAAGTAACTGGTCGTCAACTAGTTGTATAACTACTATTGGTTGTCAACTAGTTCAAAATTATGCTGCAGGTTGGTGCGTAGCTTGGTGTGAAGGAGAAGTCTTTTGTGGGTATGGACATGACATCATGTGGTGGTGACTTAGTCTTTGAGTTAATGTATTTTGAATCTTAAAATTGTTCTCCAACAATGTCCATGTTCTACTTGTTGGAACATTGTTCTCTTCTCTTTTCATTTTAAGAATCTTAGTTTTTCTAAATTATAAAAATTCATAGTTCACAATTTTGAGAATCTTTTGTGAGTTTTTTATTACTAAAAATTGAATAATCACAATTTTGAGAATAGAGGATAAAAAGTCAACCTCTTTAAAATGAAGGACTAAAATCGGACTATTCCATCTTTATTGGGATAAAAAATATGTTTAACCCATTTGTAACTTTTAATAATAAAAAAGTCATCATGCTAGCAATCAGTAAGCCGTCATTATAGTCTCTGCACATTCTGATGGGGGAAGGGTAATTTACTTCTTTCTCTAGTAAAAGGTACCGACAATTTGGGCAAGAGATAAGCTTGCTATAAATATTCCTCTACGCATTGTAATTATGTAAGCAGGCGAAAATAATGTATTTTCGGATATGCCCCAAGAATGGAAAATCTTACCACACGGAACCACTTCCTCATTTCTGGAGGTGTGGGCAGCAGAACTTTGACAAAGTATTCGTGAGCATTAAATGCCAAATAGATATCTGCCCCACTCCTGTCATGAAGCCTGCATGCACATGCACAAACAAAAGGGAAAGCACGCGCTGTTAAGTCAGTCTCAGTTAACTCTGATAGCGAACAATGGACTTTCACTGATTAAAATGTTACAAAGAAGCACTAGGACTTTTCTATCTCATTTCCAAATTGAAGAATGTATATATTCTTACGTGAATGCAAGAAATTTGCTGTCATGGTTATCCCAATTGTCTTCATGCCATGTTATGTCATTCTGCAAAAATAGTTGTTGCATCAGCATAATGAAAGTGCATGTCTTTTTAATAGAACTGCCTGCATCAATGTTTACTGTATTAAAAATAAAGCATGTGCAGCAGCATAATGAAGCAAAAGATATTTTACCTTGCCGAGAAAACTTTCATGACTGAATACTTCATGTGCATGCCTGTACTTTATCACCTTCGAGAAAAACCTGAAGTGATCACTCTTCTGGGCATCCAACTATTGAGCAGAAAGATATTGCGTTAAGAAACAGTTTCTTAATTGGTCTAGAGAGATGTTATAAACTTGCCTGATCCCACAAAAAATTATTTATGGTGGTATCATGTCCATAACTATTGTTATTTCCATTGCGAGTATGACCATATTCATCTCCCATTAGCATCATTGGTGTACCCTGGCCGTTCATTACAAAATTTTAAATCATCATTCTCGTTCAGTGATAACATAATGCAAAATAAATGAAAATCATATATTTGTGTCTTCAAGTTTTCTTTAAAAAAAAGGAAAATTATTCAAGAAGACATACGTAACTATCTAAACTGCATGTATATATATAAAAAAAATAGGTTAAAATGCAAAATTTGCCCTTCAAATATGTACCTGAGATATCATTAGTGCCAAGTGAAAGTTTTTCATTTGCCTTGATCGCAAAGCTCTTATACTAGCATCATCAGTTTCCCCTGTCAAACAAATACAATTAACTAAAAGTTCAGCAAAAGGAAAATATTACAATCTCGGCCCAACAAAGAAACATTTGTACCAACATTTCCAACTAAAATATTATAGTTTTTAGTAGACAAGGAAGTGCAATTTGAAAACTACCTTCAAAACCACAATTCCAACTAAAATTATCATTGGTACCATCATTTCCACCTTCCCCATTCGCTTCATTGTGCTACAAAACCAAGAATCAGGGAATATACAAGGTTTTGATGAATCATGACAAATTGAAGAAAAGAATAAAGAGGTACCTTCAAATTGTATGAAACAAGATCACGCAAGGTGAATCCATCATGTGCAATAACGAAGTTAATACTATGATATGGCCTTCGCTTGTTCATCTGTAAGAAAAACAAACGAAGGAAGGAAGCTTGTCATAGAATTATTTATAGCAGAGTATAGCACATTTCATGAAATTAAGGTAAAAATCAGCTACAACATATCTTAGACCATTGTTTCAATACACTAACTGAGTAGGACAGATATAGAAAAAAAAAAGGCATGCATACGCATTTTGGTCAATTCATATTTTTCATTGATGATTGATAAGAGGAATATACTTATATAACCTAAGCGAAACTAGCAACTAATAGTGTGTTTGGAAGATGAATTTTTAGAGGCTAATTAATTTTTATGGAAAATTTGAAATATTTTATAACAAAATATGTTATTTGAATAAAGAATTATTAAAGAAATTGAAATTCTGAAGATTTATTAGAGTATTTTGATTACTTAAAATAATGAAATTTCAAATTCCACCTAAAAAGTAAGAATTTGAAATTCCTTATAAACTCTTATTTCTCACATTTATTTCTCTTCCCCTCATTTTTTCATTAGCTTGACCTCGGCCAGGATGTCATTGGTTTGACCTTCACCAAGATGTTGTCGGCTGCTAGCAACAAGATTGCTTTTTCAGCCGATGTAACTTGTAGCTTTTCTTATCTTCGAGACTATGTTAAATAAGAGTTTTTTCATCAACATTGACATGAGTTTTTCTTTTTACATTGTTGGGATTATTTTTCTGCTGATTTTGACCAAACTTATTTCTCGATCAATGTTAATAAGAATTTTCTTAGTCAAAATCGACCAATGTCATCTAGGTGTTTTTCACTTTATGTCTATCATCAAAGTTATTTTTTGGTCGATATTTTCAGAATTTTTTTTTTAGTTGACACAACCAATGTTATATTTTCTCCAAACATAGCTTCGACCAACATTGGTTGAAAAATATCACCAAGTGATATTTTTGAATTGTTAGATAATGTTTATATAAAAATAAATTTTTGTATTTGGTGGTAATTAGAATACTATATCCAATCAAGTAGAATTCAATAGATTTGAATTGAGGCAATTCAAATTCAATGTAGTTTAATTTGTTTGAAGTTGAGAATTCCCTTTCTAGACAGATGATAAATGATGACCCTACAAGTCTCATCATCTAACTTTAGGGAATTAAAATATATACCAAATATTATAAAATACTATTCTAACAATTCTAACTATATCCTATAAAAAAAATTACCGATAATCTTCTTTATTTTGGGTCTTTGGCCCATCCCATAGAATAATTTATGGTAATTTAACCTAAGATTCTACCCCGAGAAAGTTAAATTTCATGGTTGTTAGAGCTTAAAGCCATTCCTAGGTTTCTCTACTTAACAACTTAAGGAGTTGGTCTTTCACATGATACAAACCCACAAAGTTGACAAACATAAATATCTATAAGTAGCTTACTTTGTAAAGATCAGAAGACCCAGAAACACGAGTAGCAAAGCTCCCCTTCACACCATAATCACCCTAGGACATGTTTTTTTTAAGGAAACAACAAAGAAGGAACAGATCAAATAAGCCATAAATGAAGATAAGTCAGACAATCTGGATCTATTTAAATTAAGTATCTTCTTACTATTAGCATTACCTTAATAAATTTCCGTACATCATCACGATATTTCCCATTCCATTCAGCCCACCTGCATCAAACATAAACTATAATGAAGGGAACATGTTTTCTTTTTTAACAATAGATTAAATTATCCACAAAAGAAATAATTTACAGTACTTATGCAGAGATAATGTCCTGGAAATAATCTTATCGGCACCAAAATTAATATATTGATGCAACTCGGATGTATAATATTGGCACAAACATATAGATCACGTGAAGATAGAGTGACCATTTCATGCTAATAAGCTACAAACAATATCATGTTCAACTACCTCAAGGAATTCAATGGCAGAATTAGAATCACCAAAGTAACTTTAGTGATGATTTTATGTTATACAACTTGTGGTGCACTCTCATACATGATCACTGCCAAAGTTGCCGATGATGAAGGTTGCAAGCAGAAAAAACAAATGAATGACTCATGATAGCAAAACACTGAAATCAAGAATTAAACTTTTTTTTTTTTATCAGCAATATAAATCAAGAATTAAACTAGTAACCTATACACTGTCAAAATCTCTACGATCCTCAACTTTCAGGAAGTATAGGACTATAGCAAAGACTATTCATAAAACAATAATATTTACTTACAATTGGATGATTTAATTACAAAAAAATTACCGATCCCAATTTGGAAAACTCCCAACAAGATAAAGACCTCCACAATCCCAAGGCTCTGCAATAATTTTACATCTTGATAAGACTGCATCTTTAGCAATTGCCTGTAAAAGTAAACAAAAATTAGTTGACCATTAAAATTTATAAATTCTCAATTTTCTTGTTGAGGAACAAAACTACTACTCAATTATAGTCTTCAAATCTATAAATTGTACGTATGGTTAAAACTAATAAAGTTAGGCAAAATCAACCAAAACTAATCAAAAACCAAATGAAGTCCAATTCAAGCTTTCATTGGCTCTAAATTTTTTATTGAGTTTGTCAGTTCTATTTCGCTTGTAATATCTAATTAGCTTAGCCTTAAATTTCATGGATTTGTGCTCTTTTAGCCAATTTATTTTCCCTTTATTCAGCAAAAAGCCACAATTGTATTCTTTTTAAATCATTTTATTGATTTCAGGCTTTCAGCTCATGTGTTTTTCAAATCAATTCCTTTCTCTGTTCTGAAATAGGGACAAATTTGCCCTTCTGTGTGCCAATTTGGCCAAACAATTCATTTCACAACTTTATATAGTTTTACTTAATACTCCTCTTGAGTCTACCTTAACCCCTTTGTCTATCTTTATGTCACCACTACTTATCAATCTATATGACTAATGGTATGCAAGCCTCCAGCCAATCCCAGGACAAGATAGTGAATAGGTAAAGCAAATTTTCATATATTACATTAAGTTGCTCACACATCCCCATAATGAGTTAATTGGAATGTTATTAACATCCTGTGATAAAATTTGGACACTCATTTATTTATTTAGACGACTGAAAGTTGTATGAACTCTGTATGTCAAAAACAAGCTGATTGTTTTTAGTTTGGATGCGTTATTTTGACACAATATATATAGGTCTGGTTCTATTGGCCCCAAAAGCATGGCCTAATTCCCTCAGTCCAGACTACCAGCTAAAAGTCATGGACACTAATAGAAACAGTGCAACAAAAATCTAAATGGTCTAGAATTTTTGAAGTGTTGTTATGTATGACATGAATGTCCAACTCATGTCTGGCAAAATTTTCAGATAATTTGTGATCCCAAATGGCTAAACTAACTGATAAGCACCATACCAAATGACAGCTGAATTCATTAAATATATCTTATGCATATTAATAATTTACCCTAATAATTGGGGGGGCATTAAGGGGGGAGCCATCAATTCCACGACACAGGACACTTGCAAGATCAAATCGAAATCCATCCACGTGATATTCAGTGACCCTACAATAAAGTAAATTATTATTAAAAAACACAACAGTGCTTATTAGAAACTAAAAAGAAAATTATGACTTAAGTTAGTTTGGAAATGTTTTGCAATGCTAAAAGATGATTCCTTTCATTTATAAAATAATAATAACAATGGTCATGCATTACCAGACCCTCATGCAAACAAGCCAGTTTTATTGATGGCCAAGTAAGAAAGAATCACCAGAAGGGGGAGAACGGATACAGAAAACTTGACAATATGAAGAAGCTTCATGAACATCAGTTTAAGAAACCAAAAAGCTAAAATTCTGATGTATTAACTCAATGTGATACAAATAAACATGGAGAAGCTGGAATTCAACAAATTCCAATTTTCATGAAAGAAATCAAGTCATCAAGACATACAATTCAGAATTAAAAATATAACACTGTATAAGGTGTCCATACCAGTGTCTTAGGCTGTCAAGAATTAGCTCCGTAACCACAGCATGGTTACAGTTTAATGTATTTCCTGAGGATAAACATTCAATTGAAGTGAGAAGACTTTAATATTGACATCAATATACTAAAATTATGTTAGTGATAATAGAAATAAAAAAAAAGATTATTCAATTTTCAAAGTAGTCACAGAAAGTAAGTATTGCATATTAAATGTCCTCAGATAAAAAGGTACAGCTCCACATAATATATCTGTTACTGAATGATGTGAAAAATAAGAAATAGTTTGGAAGTTTTCATAAAATTTAAGAGTACCCTGGTGTTGCACAATTAAGGTTCCACTGAAAGTTAATAAAGGAATAATACTACATAGCTTCAGGTATCTTGATTTTCAAAAAGGTCATGTGTAGGTAAAAGTGAAGGTACGTCCCTCACACTGCGCATTAACAAAAGTAGTCCAATTTGGTTAAAATTGTGGTTCCTTTCCAGTAGATTTCTTGTCATGATAACTGTGGATTCTGGAGTTCGACAACCTGCATGCTTAGTGGCCTTAGCCCAACATGCCTAGCTTTGAAATTAACAGACTCCAGTCCCAGCCCAAACATTGGGCCTAGACCACTTTACAGATAAGCCTAGGCTTAACCCGAAGGCACAATCTATCACTATTACATATCTACACAACTTTGTAAGAGTATTTATGATCTGTCCTCTTCATTTTATTTTTCTTAGCATTTGTTCCTCAGGTTAGTTTGCTCTCAAAATATATTATTTTTGTAAGATTAAGTGCTGAAGATTTCAAATCAACTAGAAATTTAGTCAAATTAAAGTACAAATTTATCCTAGGGAGGTTTGTTGGGCTTATCATACTGTCTACTTTCAGACTACCTATAAATATCTAGTCACTTGACATGTCCAATAATCAGCATGAGGGCATGAATTTAAGATCCTACATCAACTAAAAATATGACCAAATTATAGTATATAAATAGGTACAAACCTCTTAAAAATCAATTTTGTAGGATTATGCTAAGCCTAAATCCACTTTCTAAAGTAAGCATAATAAAAATGTGAGTATTAGGATTAGCAAAGAAAATACTCTTGTTTTAAAAAAATATTTACTTTGAAATGCATTAGTTCTTTTGCCTTTCTTTTTTTTTCCCCCTTTGAGAAGTCTTCAACGGCAATTTGCACCAAATTGCTTCAAATTTTCCCTGGTATAAAATGTGCAATTTGTATGGTTTTATGCCTGAATTATTCAAAGCCATGGGTCCAAACCTGAACCTTAGCAAGTGGCCATAGGAAATTTGGGGACAGCTTGACAGTCCATGGATAGCATTCATTGCATGCTATCTATTACAGCCATTTGTCTATAATGTGGTATTTTTTATTTCCTGCTTGTCTATGTTATACTACCGTATCAATGGCCATTGTACTTTTTTGTTACACCATATCATATGAATGTAGCCCATTCTGTTCACAAAAACAGTTCTTCAAACTCATTGTTGGCTGATTTTCTACCCATTAAGGGAGAGCAAGTGCCAACACATGCATATACAATATCAAATTTAGACATGTCAATTGAGTCCAGTCAACCGGGGTTGGCCCTAATCCATGTGGATCAGGGCCAAAACAGCCCATAGGATCAAAATGGCCACAAGCCCTTTGGGCAAGAGCCAACCCGTGGTGGACCACTAAATAATATTCTTTAAAAATAAGAGTTCCAAAAAATATTTACTTAAAAATTGAGAAATCCAAATGAAAATCACTACTCATGCTCCAAGCATAAGTAGTGGCTCTCCCAAATTTTGACTGGATTTTGTCCAATTTCCAGTGTACATTCAAAGTTGAAATGTCTCAAAGACACAGTTAGAGTCAACAATTGAAAATTAATATTATGTTGTCTACTATTTCCCTTGTTGTAACCTCTCTAGTGGACTAAACCCACTTTAACCCTGAACCTAACACTTTATATGAAGGTTGGGGCTTTTTTCCACTCACTTATTGGGTGGGTCAGTAAAAAGGAGGTTATTTTAAGAGTGGGTTGGAGTTGATTGGAGGGTCATGAGTCAAATTGACAAGTCTGATCAAATTAAAATAGAAAAAATAACAAAATATATTCAATAGTATAACTTAAAAATAGGCGTATGCGGTTGTCAATTTGTATGAATAAAGCTAAAAGGATAGAATCTTAATGGTTAGAACAAAATATAAAATTACCACAGCCAGAGAAGTTCAGCAATTGCCCATTATTGTCCAGCATGTAATAAACCTGTAGAAATGAAGAAAGTTTTCATAAAGAAAAAGCAAATCATTTTT
>Ga0123342_1006534_pt1 | contig 16087 bp, 5 predicted proteins | sample Turbeawhitnodule_FD_89960 | JGI IMG/M metagenome (GOLD analysis project Ga0123342, IMG submission 89960) | Root nodule microbial communities of legume samples collected from Mexico - Turtle bean Mexico white nodule | ecosystem: Host-associated > Plants > Roots > Nodule | place: Mexico: Nepantla... | reverse complement strand
TAATATTTAATAATATTAATAATATTTAATAATATTTAATAATATTAATAATATTTAATAATATTAATAATATTTAATAATATTAATAATATTTAATAATATTAATAGTATTAAATAATATTAATAGTATTTAATAATATTAATAATAATAATAATATTTAATAATATTAATAATATTTAATAACATTAATAATATTTAATAACATTAATAATATTTAATAATATTAATAATATTTAATAATGTTAATAATATTTAATAATATTAGTAATATTTAATAATATTAATAATATTTAATAGTATTTCATAATATTTTATAATATTAATAATTTTATTTTATTAATTATTGATCTTGCCGGTGACCTGTCCTTTGAAGGCTCCGCAACGTCTAACTCTGCCTTCTGTAAGTCAGCGAACAAAACCACCAAAGATTAGTTCACTCTGTGATATCTGTAAGGACCGTGTTCTCTGCGAATTCTCTCTCTTCTCTCTGTGCGAAAACTAGCCACTTATCCGTATGAAAAGCGTACCTAGAAATGAACATGGAACCCCCTTATATACCTTGACACACCCCTAGGTTACTCGCGTACGAAGTAACTTAGCGTGTTCCATATGTTGGGTGTCTCGGGCAACCTCAATGTAGGTACTAGATGCGACTTGGATCAGCGCGCATACCAGGTGTTCCCTGTCGCGTGAACGATCACCCCTTCTGCCCACGCACGCCACGACCGCCAACTTCCTCAGACCGCTCTTGTGCACGGTACCGAAGGGCGTATGGCTCCTCTGACTCCCGACGCCATGCCACACAAGGCTCGGCTGCAACGCTCTCACCGAGAATTCCCTCTCGATCCCAGCATAACTGCGTGTGACATAACGACCGATCAGCCTCGTGGCTCACCTGGTCGCTGATCGTGCATTCCCTCTGATCGCTCTCTTCAAGATGTATCAGCTTCCCTGTCCCACGTGTCCCACTAAGAACGGCCCACGTGGACATCGGTCGCTGACGTCACCCTAAAATGTGACCGACCGGATCAATTATATTAATATTGATAATCTTATTCATAAGTATAATAATAATATAATTATTCATAATTATATTATTATTGACTAGTGTAATAGTTAAAGTTTCTATGAACATTCTTTAAGGGACTTGACTTTGAGTTCCACCTGCTGCAGTTTAGTTCTAACATTATAATTATAATTGTCAATAATAATTATAAACAAAAAATAACATCCGTAGATAAATGATCTATCTAGATGATCTCTTGTTTTTTTTTTTTTGTAAATAGAATCTTAAGACTCCATTCAATCCTCTTTCTAAAGCCATTTGTACCTTCACATTGTGACCTAAATTTATGTCTGACATTATATGGTCTGACGTAAATGTTAGATTTTTTTAATTATAATTTTGTGTTGAATAATATTCCAATCCAATATAAAATAAAAAATTCACGTAAAAAATTTGGTCTGACCTAAATATACATAATCGTCATCCATATCAAACTATTAAACAAACTTAAAAAGCAATAAATAACATACTTAATGAATCGTTTTTGCATTAATGTTTGTTTCTTACTTTCAAATTATTCTTATTTCATGTTGTTAGAATCTAGGAACATGTTTATGTCTATTTAGGTCTTAGTCATTTTCACTGCTTTCATTTTATTTGATTTCAAATTTTTACTTTCATATGTTTAGATTGGTGTCATGTATTGTATGAAGTATTTGAAAAAATGTTGTGCAAAATGTTTTAATTTTTATATGTCTAGGACTATTGGATTTTTGTGCAGGTTCTTATGGTAGATAGATGTTGAGGCTTGAACCAAGCAGGTAAGGTTTTTAGGCTTGAAGAAAACGGATTCAAGCGTGAATGGATTTTTGTGGGTGAGGGTTTTTTATTTGTAATTTGTTTGTGGGCTTTTAGTGGTATTAGGGGATGTTTTGGTTGTATTGTGTTTTTCCCTCTTTTGTTTAAGGATTAGTTATAAGGAAGTAGTTGATGTTTTCTATTGATGTGATCTACCATTCCTTTTCTTTATTGAGGATTGGTTCGGTGGTTAGTAAAGCTTAGAGATTGTATATAGATCAGGTGTTGAACAGGTTGACCATAGTCATTTTTGTATAAGGGTTGAGACATTCATAAGATGTCTGTATAAGAGTTAAAACACTCCTAAAATATCTTATTTTATTTATTTATTTATTACAGATTAAAAATATATGATTCTCATTTTAAGCTATTAATTTTTGTTAAGTTGATTTAATGCCTCCAATGGTATTTTCTAGAAATATACTATTAACAATTTATATAAAAAAAGGTAAACCTTATTTCTTTGTACTTTTATTATTAAAAGAGATATTGTAATATTTATAAAAATTCAATTAATTCTTTTAGTAATGAATTGTTTAGTGAAATCAATTATTTCATTCAAGTCTCACAAAAAATAATTAAATATCCTTGTTATATTTGAAGTTATTCTCCACATTACTCTCTTCTCTTCTTGCACTCACCGTACCGCTTCACTCACTGCACATGCATCTCTGAACTCACTGCGCTGCCCTGACATTCAACACAGCTAATATCATATACACATTTCCTTATGTGATCACTCACACACAAAGGTATCTGTGATCACTCACACACAAAGGTACCCTTTTAGATTGAACTACTTATTATTTTCTTATTAACCTCTTCATACAACATCTAAGGTTATTTATAACCCTCCATAAGAACCAACTTGTGTTACATGCAAAACCCTAAAACACAAAATCCCCAACTCCAACTAATTTAGAAAAAAAAATAATCATTATATTAATTAAGTTAAATATTATAAACTAAAAAATTATTAATATTTTTAAAGTAATTTTTACTTTTTAATAATAATTTATAAATTGATATCTAAATTGATTATTAATTTAATTAAAAATAATTTAAAATCTAAATTAGTTAGTTGTTAAAATCTGAATAGTTAATATTAGATATTAATTTATATTTTATAAAATTTTATTAATAATAGAAATTAGATTATTTATTAATAAATTTTCTAATTTATAGAATAATATGTAAGTGTGTGTTTGTATGGAAATGTTGTTAGATGCATGGGAAAAGCAAAGATCCATCTACCAAAATCTGCACCAATTATGATTTGTCTGCAACACCATGCAACTGCCAACTCCCAAGCATATGTCACCATCTTGGGCGGACTCTGTGGAAGTTATAAGTGAAATAAGCAATGGCAAGCTTGAAGGCAGCATGATGAAAATGTAATGAAAGAGAATACATGGGGCAATAATAGGGATAATAAATAATATAGTGGGATGTGTAATTTGAACAAGAAGCAGCTCAACAACTTGCAATATCTCTTTGGCTTCTGTATGCAACTATTATACTTTCTTGGTTTTATCGTATGCAATTTGTGTGCTTATTTTGTCAAGATGTTCATAAAACTAAGATAGGGCTGAGAAAATGTACAGCAGCAGGATCTTTTGTTAAAGTCTTCTGTTGTATTAAATGTTTGAAAGATAGGAACATTTGGTTTGTCTATACCTGTTTTTGCAAATGGACCTGAAAGAGAGTCTCTGTTAGTTTGGGAAGGTGTATTGAACCTAAATTTTTGTACACAGATTAAATTATTTTTTATTAATAAAAAATTAATATAATAATTATTTATTTTTATTTCTAAATTAATTAATATTTAACGATTTTATTGTAATATCTATGATTTCATTAGTTTTGTCACCAAATTGAAAACTAAAAAATTACCGGACTAAATAATAGTGACTTACTAAAAATTGATTTTGACTAAAAATATTAACATCTTAAGATCCGTAACATACAAGAATAACTCAGACTTTAAAACCAATGAAAGGATGTGTGTATAAATTATAAAAGATCTTATACTACATTCAATTTGATATTAATTAGTGTGACATCGATGTAATAATGGAACACGTTTCTGGTTGTAGTTGAGCTATATATGCAAAGTGACTTAATATTAAAACTAATACATATATATGGTTGAAACAATGAAAGATCACACGTATAAGTCCAAATGCAGACACGTATATTGTATCTGAGATTACAGAACCATTGTAAACCTGTTCTAAAGATATAATTCCGAGTCTACCAAGATAGCTATAGTTTGTGTTGAAGACGAAGAAGAACCGCCAAAAACAGCTGCATTCTTCTTAGGACATATCATCAGGCAAAGAGATAAACATACAATAATCAATTTTATAAGGTCATATAAATAGATTTAAAAACTCTTTTATGTTTTCAAAAATATATTATATAAACATTTTTGGCCTGATATATTGTAAGTAAATTTTTGACATGATATGTTATTTTGATATTTAAGAAAAAGAACAATGATAATATATATTATAGATATAATAAAAAAATAAAGGTCAAATTTCATTTATATATAATTATGGTATAGGATAGAAAGCTACTACTAAAAATAAAAAATAAAAAAAAAAATATTTTTTTATTTTAGTTCTTAATAAAAAAGTGAGAGTTATAATGTAAATTCTATTCAAGTTGAATATAAAAATAAATATTAAAAATTGTCCATAATAAAGACATTTAATTCATATTAAAAATTATTAAAATAATAATAATAAATTAGTGTGTATGATAACTATTTTAAAGATTGAATGAAGTGGTGACGACATTGCTGGTGTGCTACAAGTGTGGGTGGCACTGGTAGTTTAAAAATAATGGACCCACTAGGTGAATGCTGCGTTTTTATTTTTTTTATTTTTTTTATCGGCAATAAATAATAAATAAAATAAAATAGAATCACTTCAGGGGTGGTTCAACCCTTATACATAAAACGCTAAACCAGTTCCAGCTATCGCCTTCCAAAAACCAACCCAACTCTTCTACCCCTTACAAAACCAAGCAAAATATCTCAAGAAACTAACCTCGTACACTCCAAAGGAGCCAAACACCAATCAGAATAAGAGAACGAAACTAACTGGGAATTTGTTGAGACCCAAGACTAAGCCTTTACCTGTGCCAATGCAAAGACCTCTTTCTCGTGTGCCACTCCTCTATTAAAAATTATACGATTCCTGTGGCTCCAAATCTCACTAATCACCCCTACCCAGATCGCGTTCCAAACAACCAGGCCCGTCTCCGAAGGTAAGCTCAATCTAAATTGATCAAAGTTGCACCTTGGATCAATATGAGTCACAAACACGATTCCTAGCCACTTAAAACATAAACACCAAACTCGCCAAGCAAACGAACATCCAAAGAACAAATGGCTACTCGACTCCTCCTCCTTCCCGCACAACACGCACCTCAAGCTTTCTAATAGTACCCCTCTTCTACTAAGATTGACCCTGGTAGCAAGCTTGTTTTCCAACACCCTCCAAGGCAAAACCATTGCAGATGGAATTGCCTTACTCCTTCACAACTTTCTAAGCTCCTGCGAAGAAACCGCCTCATTATCCTTCCTGATAAGGTTGTAAGCAGAGCTAACGGTATAAGACTGAAAACCTCCACCCTTCCAAATCCAACTATCAGTCTTTTCAAGAACAACCTCAACCCCAAGCAGTTAATTTCACTTTTGGTATTCAAACATGCTGCGTTTCCATGAGCACCTGTTTGAGTTTCCATGGCCACCTGTTTGAATTTGATGGGTCTCAAGTTGCACTTCAATAGCATATAATAGCATATAAGTGTTTTTAGATGGAGTTTAGTATTTTATTTAAGTTTGAGTTTTAAAAAAGGCATGGTAAATACACCAATTATAGAAAGCGGCTACCTCAAAAACTAATCTAAAAAATATTAAGACTATTAAAATTAGGATTACAAAATTATTCTAATTTTTTTTATTTAAAAATCTCCTATCGCCTAAATAGGTGATTAAGTTTGTGCTATCAAAAGTATTATTGATCTGTACTAACAATATACCATTCTAAATCTGCTATAAAGAAAATAAATTTACAGAACATCATACTTATATTTAAGTAGAAAATTATATATATATATATATATATATATAATTGGTTTTAAAAAAATGTCTTAAAACCACTTGATATCTTGAACCAGTAATATTTGTCAACGATTTTGTTGTCAGACTATAGTTGAGGACATGGTTGAGCAAATTGAAGGCTTTAAGTTGTCACATCACCGATTAATAATGATAGAATGATATTTCATGAAAAATAAAATAAAATAAAAATAAAAATAAAACAACAAATTAAAAAATTAGAAACTGAAAACATATATGGGTGATGATACTTGAAATCAGTTTTACCTATTGACACCTAAAAAATATTATTTTATTATAATATTTTTTTTAAACTGTTACAGGATAATTATTTTCTAATATTAGAGTATAGAAACTTTATTCTAAAAATATACACGCATGCTATATCAGGAAATTTTATGATGTAACGTGTCCTCCACGTATAAACCTACAGACATTAACTAAAATATCAAGGGGGAAAAAGGTTGAAAGCAACCTGGTCAATTTTTTTGCTTAAGGATTATTAAAAGGTTAACTTGAAAGACAATATAAGAACTAAACATAATAAACCCATAATGGGATAACTACTAAAAATTTAATTAACTTCATAAATGGATCTTAATCTTGATACGTTATGTTGTTAAATTATTACTCTAGAAACAAGCCGATAAAAAAAATTACTTTAGCAACCAAGTCTTGTACTATTTATTCTTACATCTTCAATGAAACAAAATATGAGTTGCTTTACATATATGTTGGAAAATATAGTTTATTGTGGGTGTGTTAGATTATCAATAAGTAATTTATACTCATTTTTTTATAAGGGATTTTAATCAACTCATAACTTTATTTCAATAAAAAAGAAATTCAAGGAATAATTCGTAGTTAATTACTTACACATTTACATGAGTGTAATTACTTTTGGACGTGATATAGATAAATTCTTAGGTAAATCTATGTGTATTATCAACTACATTTTTTGTTTTTTAAATCCCTAGACATATTAAACAACACATATATTACTTTTTCTTTATCAATTCCTGAATAATTCCTACCGATAATTCAATTTGTCTATAATAATTCATATTAAAACATTAGTAAAATTGAATCTAACTTCTTTTTTTTATCAGCAAAGAATGAAATTAAATTGACGGGATACAAAAGGGTATCCCAACCCTTTTACAGTAACCAAACCACACTAAAGATAACCAAGACCAACAAGACCACCCTCTAAGGAGGAGAGATCGAACTGTTTGCTATAAGAAGCTACAAAACCTTGCAGCAGAAGACACCCTACCTCTATTACGCTAATAAAACAAAAGCAAATTGTGGCAACAACGCCGCCAAACTTGAATAGACAACGTGGACAAAGTCGTGCCAAGTTGGCACGACTTCAGGAGTTGACGTGGCAGAAGTCGTGCCAACTTGGACAACTTCAGGCTGACGTGACAAAGTCGTGCCAACTTGGCACGACTTCTACATATGAAGTCATGCCAAGTTGGCACGACTTGCCCAAATTTGTAATTATTTTGAAAGCGACCCAATTTTGATAAAAACGAAAAAAAAGACCCCATGATGGTCAAAATCCCGGCCTTTCATGTATCTAAATATTAACCCTATTCCTAGTTCGCTCTTGTGTGAAGAAAGAAAATCCTTATCTACAGAGTTAATAATTCAGGAAGGAAAAATTGTTTATGCTGACAATAAGACAAGAAATAAGACAAGAAATTGATCTTATTTAGTTGATGCAAAGTGCATTACTCAACTACGAAAGAGATGCTTTTTGCTTATAAAATAATATTATTTTATAAAACCACCATAATATAGTTAACACTATTATTGGACTTTTTAAGTGAACATATAAGAAATAGGCTATACAAAATTAAGATATTTAAATTTGATGACTCTTAATTCTTGAGTCAAATCATTTATAAAAAAGCTTGACATTACCTTTATTTTATAATATTAAGATTTTAAGTTTGTTAATATTTTTTATATATATTATCCATTTTTCTCAATGTAGGACTTTAATTTCACACTTAAATCCTAATAATTGTATCATCTCTTGAATATATATACTACAAAGATTGATAAAAAAAATACATTATATTCATTTTGTTTGGTTATATATATTACAATTTACTGATCCATCAAAACCTCAAACGTAACACAAAAATGAAGAAAAAAAATTCAATTTCAAGGAAGAAGAAATATATTACATTACTATGTTTCTCTCAAGTTTCACAGTGAACTCTTGATAATGTTAGAATGTATGGCTTTAAACTAGAAGGGGATGAATGGTTTAAAGAGGGTTTTCGCAAACTTTTAAGTCAAGAATGAAATTACATCGAGAAACACTTGAATCAGAATTCAGTTTGCCAAAACACAAAGCAAATAAGCACAGCACCAGAAAAACAATCGGTTGTTTATGCCAGTTCACAAATATAAAAACTGAATTTAAAGAGATTAAGGATAGAGAAAATGCACATAGAGAAACCACTGGGGAATCCACTAAGCAATCAACCCTAGATTACTTACAACACAACCAAAGAAGTGACCTTGATCCCCTCAAGACAAACACTTCCTTTGGTACAACACAACACCACTAAGAATGTTGATCTTGATCCCCTCAAGAACACACAACACTTCTCAGCAATACACACAAAGTTTCTTTCAAAAGTACAAAGGATTACACTTGTTATAGAACAAATCTGAAGTCAATACAAGATGAAAATCCTATCTCACACTCTTTGATCAATGCAATCTCTAAGCAATTCTCAACTTTTCAAAATCTCAAATCAGTTCAAAAACTCAAATCTATTTTTCTATATTTAAAACAAAGTTGTTTGTTGCATAATCTTAACAAACTATTAATTGCATTTAAAGATTGGTCAAAGCATTAATAACTGGAGCGTAAACAGTTAGAAAATCATTCAATGTTCAGTCAAAGCACAAAACAGTTTTTTGTTATGGTGCCAAAACAAACAATCGGTTGTTTCCACAAATCAATTGGTTGTTTTGGTTTGAAAGCAAGTCAACCATTAAAAACAGTTTTCAACCTTTCTAAAACCACCTAAGTATAAAACAATCGGTTGTTTCGACAAAACAACAGGTTGTTTTTCACTTAGTTTGAAAATCATTTTTCTTTTAAAAGGTTTGAGAATGCGTATGCTTTGGATTCAATCAAGAGTGGATATATACAATTTATCTACCCCAGATCCTATCTAAAGACAACTCAGCAACAACAAGCACATCCAGCCTTTCATCATCTTCAAAGGGTTTGGATTCTTCAAAGCTTGAACACACTTGGTTCAACAGATAAGTGTCATAATTCAATAATATTTCATATTAAAATATAGACACTTATGATTTTTTTTATTGATAAAATAACTATATAATTCAACCCCTAATTTAGGAATTTAATTTTTTTTACATATTTTGTGATTATAAGATGAATGAGAATTATTTATTCCCAAATTTGTGTTAATTTCAGGATTTTAAGGTAAAATGGAGATAAAAGAGATAAAGGAAAATGGACAAGATGAAAAGGGAACATTGGAAACTCGCCCAAGTGAGTTCACTCCAATGAAGTTGGGATTTTTCTTGTCACACTCGCTTAAGCGAGATGTTACTTAGCCCAAACCCAAATAGGTTAAATAGACGGTGTGAGGCATAACCCTAAACATCATTACGAGAATAGAGAGAGATATAAAATCCTAGAGGAGGCAGTCGTTAAGGAGAAACATCATAGATCTTCTTTTCTTTCTTTCCATGCTTGTAATGGCCAACATGAGTATATATTTTTTATACTTTAGAATGTGTCATTTTGAAATGCCACAATTATCCTTTAGAATGTGTCATTTTGAAATGTCGCAATTATCCTTTAGAACATGTCATTTTGAAATGTCACAATTATCCTTCAGAATAAATAGCCTGTGTTTTTCCCCTCTTTCTCTGCAAAACACAATTATCCTATAAAATAATAAAAAAGTAAGTTTTGGTTTCTTCCTTCTCTTTCAAGAAACACTCACCAAAACCTTATCGCTCTTCTCCCTTTCTCTCTGCAACAGACTTATGAAACCTCTCTTCACTAAACATTCACGAAACCCTACCTCTCTTCACTCTTGCCCTCACGAAATACAAATTGTAACGCGTTCACGCGTTACACTGTCTGCCAATATCCGTCATTGTCGTCTCCTCAACCATCATTTGGTCAGGTTCGAAATCTACTCTGGATTGTTCCTAATTTGTCAAATCTATTGTGGTTCTTAATTTGTGAAATCTATTGTGTATGAGTATGATAATTGTGTGTTATTGTGTTTGCCATGTGTTGGTTGGTAACTTGCCCTGTGTTAACGCTTGAAGGCACAACTGTAGTGGTTCGACTCTAGGTATTGATAGTTTTCTTTTTTGTTTTGTATGTTTGTAAGATCTTAATGACCTTGGTTTTGAATTTAATGTGAGTTTAACGTTGGCTTCAGGGTGGAGACGAGGTTTATCGCAGGCATGGGAGCGAATTTGTGATATTAGTAAGGCTGAATTTGAAAAGGTCTATCAATGCCTTGGTGTTAGATTGGAGGCAATGGTAGGGTTGCTAGTTTCCTTTTTGACATATTGAGCTCACCTGTATTGCCTATTGAATTCCTTTTTACCTTCCATAGGGCATATTCTAAGATGTTTTGTTATTGTGTTACAAGAGCACTGCTACACTACCAATTGTATTCATGCTTATAATGTTTTGGATTTAACTTTTGTCTTTTGGCCAGATCTCCCATATTCTATCTATCAAGTCTGTTTTTTGTCTGTTTTCTTCCTTTTTTTCTATTCCAGTTGGGTTCTCAAATTAACCTAAGAAAAGTGATTTTTTTTTCTAACTTAGATTCTGCATAATAACTTTAGTTTTCTGTTGCAGTTTTATTCACAACTAAGATTGAAATTAGGACTTTTTATGAAACATAACTTCTCTGCATTTTTTAATCATTTACAATACATTTGTAGTCAAATTTAACAATGATGCAACATAAAAGGCTCTGTTTTTAGGCTAATTATGTGCTGATGTGCAATAAGTGTAACAATAAGTAGATTGAGTTAGTGGATTTCTTTTTGTAATAACTTTATGTGTTTATTTAATTCAATATCTGTTATATTCGACTGTGTACTGAATGATAATATATTTGGTTATAGGGAGAGAGCTACTTTAACGATTTAATCCCTCCAACTTTGGATAAATTGGATAAATTAGGGTTGTTCCAAGAAGATGACAGTACTCGTGTGATTTTTGTTGAGGGTGTAAATATACCAATTATTGTTATGAAAAGATATGGTGGCTACAACTATTCTTCAACTGATATAGCATCCCTCTGGTTAGTTTACACTTTCAGTTTTTTAATAAATAAACTCATACCGAGTTACTAACTCACTTTAGTGGTTAAAATTTGTTATTGATTGTCCATCAGAAGCTACTACAAATAGCTTCTAGATATGTTACATATTAGACATGGAGAAAAAATGTTTAATCCACAATTTTGTATGAGGCTATACACTTTTATTTTCATATAAACTTTGTGTCTGTATCAATTGTACATAATATGAATGTTGATCACAAAATTTTTTTACTTCAGAAGTTAAACTATTATTTGAGCTACTTTCATCATGTAGGTACCATCTAAATGTGGAAAAACTTGAGTGGAATATATATGTTACTGATGTTGGACAGTGACAACCCTTTGATATGCTTTTTTAAGGTATATCTTAGTTCATTTTTTGTGTGGTTTGTGTTGGCTACCATCTTTTTTGTTGTAAACCAAAACTCTTTGGTATGATTTTTCTAGTTGAATTGCCCTTTGTTATTGATGAGTGTTTTGTATTGCTGATAGGCTACATTATCCTCGACTAGTTATTATGTCCCAATATTTTTCTTGCTCATTTCATATTTTTCAATTTTTTAAAAGAGAAAAGTCATGTATCCATAACATGTTTCTGGGGCTAATGTGCATTATTCTAAAAACACTTCCATCATTTTTTTCAATTTTTCAAAAGAGAAAACTCATGGACCATGACATAACTTCACGTTTTTTCTGATGAGGAAAAAAATGTCTGATATCCCCAATTTTTTAAGGCATTTAGACGTGAAGGATGGCTGCCAAAGGATGAAAATGAGTTCTCCAAATGTACTCATGTTGGCTTTGGTCTTGTTCTTGGGGAAAATGGAAAACGATTTCGAAGTCGCAGCAGTGATACTATTCGATTGGTAGAGTTGCTTGATGAGGCCAAAAAACGTTGTAAAGCATCCTTTCTTGAACGTAGATAGGGAGTTTGTCAATGTAAAACATTTTAATTAGTTTTCATACAAGTATATGTTGTTTTAACATTATGGATAATGACAATACCAAACTATTTTCTTATTGTTCTAAGTAATCATTATTGTTCCTATTGTTGAACAAAATGCTTTGATGTCTCCAAATCCTAAGAGGAAAGCTTGAAGACATTGTTGTTGAGTGTGTGTGTTGTCTAGTTGTTTGAAACTTGTCAATTCACTCCTTAAGATGATCTAAGTTCATTTGAATCTTTAACCTTTTGAAAAGATGATTTTTCTAAAATGTTGTTGAAATTTCAACATGTTTTTTGAAACAACAGGTTGTTTTACTTTAGCAATTTTTGAAAAGGTTTTGAAAAGCTTGACTTTGTTGTCAAGTCATTTCAACCGATTGTTTCGACAAAACAATCGATTGTTTTTCTGAAAACCTTAACAAAATTATGTTAAGTGGTTTTAATATGTTTTAAATGATCCTAACTACCTTGGCTCCTTATTAAATGTTCTTGACCCCTTGGTTGATCTATATAAAGGTGGTTTTACGCTCCTAATCTTGGAGTAAGAGAAATAGTTTATCAAAATAGTTTTTCCAAGATTTGAAAGAGCTTTGGATCATTCTTAAGTGTGTGGAATAGGATTGGGTTGTAATTCTGAACTTTAAGCTTTGTAATACCCAGGTGTATTCTATTCTCTTCTTCCTTGATTACTGTATTTCTGTAATTGTGTTGCCAAGGAGTGTTGTGTGTTCTTGAGGTGTTCAAGATCAACATTCTTGGTGTGGTTTGCCAAAGATAGTGTGTTTCTTGAGGGGTTCAAGGTCACTACTTTGGTGTGTGGTGTTTGTAATCTAGTTTTGATTGCATAGTGGTTTACCCAGTGATTTTTGTGGACTGGATGTAGCTCTTGGTGTAAGAGTGAACTAGTATAAATTGCTTGTGTGCTTATCTCTTACCCTTAACTCTTTAAATTCTATTTTTAAGTTGTTTAAGTTCTAACTGGTATAAACAACCGATTGTTTCGAAGAAACAACCTATTATTCTTCTGATATCATCTTAAAACAATTTTGGGTCTTTGTTTCCTTGATTCTTTTCTCTGTAATTCAACATTGAATTTCATTATACCATCAAAGTTTGCAAAAATCTCTTATAAACAATTCACCCCTCTTGTTTAAGGCCATATATTCTAACACCTATGTGAAACAAATACTGGAGCTTGATATTTGCAAGGATACCATAGTGGGTGATGAAATGCAGAGAGAGGTGTATTAGGTGGCCAAAAGAAGTGTGTTACCATAGGTTAGAAGGACTAAAATCTCAAAAAAAAAATAAAAAATCAACCATTACTGAGAACATCAAAGTTTATTTGTATTTGCTCCTAATGTTTTCAAGTCCAACTGTCTCTACAATCATGTTTTGGAACGTAGCTACAAGTTGTCTATAGAAATTCTCAACCACACCCTTTTTTATGATTAAGAGAATGTGACCACGTGGACTTTGCTAACCAAACTCTTGTTTAATTGTTCAAGAGAATTGTTTATTCAATTTACTTTTTATTTTATCTTTTTGATATATACTTATATTGTTATATATCATTAAAACGTTTTTAGTTTTGAATGATTACTTTTAAAAATATATTATTTAATTACAACTCATTATGTGTAGAATGGTATATCCTGAATTTATATAGATAAATAGATTATGCCAATATAAAGAAAGAACAAATTTAATGCTTAATTCTCTAAAATATAATGATCTCTTACAATGAAATGACTTCAATTTTATTACACAGGAGACATGATTTTTGGGCCCACAAAAACGTTATTAATGGATGAAATATTCAACGGGTCTTGATAGTTCCATAACTTATCAGATTGTTTTATCAGATTGTGAAGTGCTTGCAGCAGATTATGCACCTTACTGAAGCACCTATCTGAATGTCCCTTCTCCAACCTGCTGATTTCTTGTAAAAAGTGTGTTCATCACATAATCACCTTATTAATTAGATACTTTCACATACCTTACGTATTAATTAGTTACCATAATGTATAGTGTAAAAGCTTTGTGCCCATAATGGATCTTTTTAAAGCATGTAGGAACAAGGAGTGACTATTGATTAAGAGGAACTCCTTCCAACCTAGTTCTAATATGTGATTGAACATTCTAGTTTTCTACAGAAGTATGGAAAGATAGATGTAGTTATGTCCAACGTCGCTGCAAATGCTTCTCTTGATTCCATCTTGCAAACGAAAGACATTGCCCTTAACAAGCTATGGGAGATATATGTCAAAGCCACTAGACTTCTTTTGAAGGTAATTAACTCTGAAATTAGCACTTTATGTCAAAGCCACTTTGAGATAAATGTCAAAGCCACAAAACTTCTTTTGAAGCTATGGTGTGTTATCCACTTTATGATTCATGCATGATGTTGTGCTTCACTTGCATAAGGGTTCTTTTGTTGTTATCATTTCTTCAATTGTTGATTATAACCCACCACCTTCTTTGGCTATGTATGGGGTGACCAAAACCGCCCTTCTTGGACCAAAGCTATGGTGTGAGAGCTAAAAATTCTATACCTTCTATGTCATTTATAGTTCTTATTAATCCCAAATTATTTATTATTTATTTTAGTAATCAGATGTTGAAAGTGGTGCTCCATCACCTAATCAAGTAATAGAATAGTGTTGGAACCAAAGATCATTAAGGAAGAAGGAAGAAGGGAAAGCAAAACTGTTTAACGATATGGGATGAACATGTTAAAATAGTTGTAATAATTTGAATGTTATGATATTTAATATTTTATGATTTCTTTACTTTTGAACAATTATGTATCAACTTTGTTTTAATTTCCAATGCAATGAATGAATGCTTATAACTTTCTATAGTATTTAATTTTATTAGTACTTAGTTTTTTTATTATGAAAAAAATATTATAATTAAATATTTTTAGTATTTAATTATGTAAACGAGATTATAAAAATTGGCAGTTGAATTCCATTTATTTAGTATTCAAATTATGTCAGTTGGAACCAATGTATTATTTTTACAATTTTATTATAATACTGGCAGATAAAAGCGTCACATTATACCTTATATAATGGCGTTTAAATGTGTCGTATTTTGCACTGAAATCATTTTCAATGAATTAAATTGCGACAGTTATGACTGACACTACTTACATATAAAACCGACACTTTAAACAAAGTGTTAAAATGGCGGCACTAGTGCAAAATGTAGAAACAACTATTGTTTATTAAGTGTGGGTGTCACTGGTGCAGAAACATAAAACAAGTGCGGCTATTTCGAATTTATAAATGCGGCTTTATAGCCGCATTTGATTAACACGCACTTGTAAATCAAGAAATACAAATGCGGCTATATAGCCGCATTTATAAATACCATTTACAAGTGCGACTATTTGTTTTAGCCGCACTTGTATATGCCAAATCATTAAAAAAAAAATTAAAATTTTAAAACATCATCAATCTTGTGTGAAGGCAACGTTGATGAAGAGTCACGGGAGCACCAACAACGGCGGCGGCAGCAGAAGCGGCGGCGGACAGGGAAGCAGCGACGGAGCAAACCAAAAAACCCACAAGAACCCACAAAGACAATGAAAGAGTACTAAACAATGTAAGAAACCAAACAATGTAAGAAAAACGAATAAGCCAACGAAACTATGCTTCGAGACCACCAATGCAAGGAAAAAAACATATATAAGAAAAACGAAAACATCTATGCATATATTTGTGAAGATGAAGAGGAAGAAAGAGAGCTCAAGAAACTTACATTGACACAAATG
>Ga0123342_1006533_pt1 | contig 16090 bp, 5 predicted proteins | sample Turbeawhitnodule_FD_89960 | JGI IMG/M metagenome (GOLD analysis project Ga0123342, IMG submission 89960) | Root nodule microbial communities of legume samples collected from Mexico - Turtle bean Mexico white nodule | ecosystem: Host-associated > Plants > Roots > Nodule | place: Mexico: Nepantla... | reverse complement strand
GGTTTGGACCTAAACAACAATACTTAACATATTTGAGTGCTAGGAATAGACTTGAAATGTTAATTGCTATTAACATCTGAGCTTCGTTCTAAGTTGTTCTTATAATTATGCGAGGGATCGATAGTTAGGGAACGTTCTTAAGGATTTTATATGCGAGGAATCGATATAAATGATTTTTATACGGTCATCAATTTCAATTAAAGAACTTAATATTGAAATGCTAATCAAAATACATGAGAGTGAGAGATATGAAACCTAATTCCTATTTTTCCAATTGAAAACAACTAATTCTTTGTCTGTTTTCTTATTGATCATCGCCAACCCAACAACTTAAAATACACTTTTAATTGTTTTGTTTTATATTTAGCGATTATTGTACTTATAATTCACTATTCATTGTGGGATCGATATCCGTCCTTAGGGAAATTATTACTTTTGACAAACGCAGCGCACTTGTCATAAAAAGTCATCAGGCGTTATCCCCAGAAAATCTACTTAATCTTTATGAGCATAGCGCCCATAAATATCTCCAAGATTATGACAAATCGATATACCACCTAACGCACAAATATCGTAATGGTACAATTTGAGTGGAGAGCCTTCTTTGCGGATTGCTGTGAGAATTTTCAATAAATGTTCGTACAATAATTATATACAATAATTGTGTATAGATGTATAGGAAATATATACAAGTGTATGAAGACTTTCTCACTCCAGATGTAATCGGACATTCAGAATTAAAATAGTTGTTTTAAATCAATTTATTTTGGTTTACTAACCTTCTCCCATTCTTGCACAATATAATCGCTTATAGTTAATGTAATTAATAATATGATGAGATGAGTAAAAATTAACCAACCTGTATATGAGTCAAGACATGATAAACCCACGTGCTATCCCAGAAAATCGACTTAATCTTTATGAGCATAGCGTCCATAAATATCTCTAAGACTATGACAAACCGATATACCACCTAACGCACAAATCTTGTAATGGTACAATTTGAGTGGAGAGCCTACTGTGCGGACTGTTGTGGGAATTTTCGATTTTCAATAAATGTTCGTACAATATCGTACAATAATTATATACAATAATTGTGTATGGGAGCTTTCTCATTCCAAATGTAACCGGACATTCAGGATTAAAATAGTTGTTTTTAATCAATTTATTTTGGTTCACTAACCTCCGCCCAAACCTGCACAATATAATAACTTATAACTAGTGATTGATAATATGAGATGATTAAAAATTAACCAACTTGTATGAATCAAGACAGAAAGAACTCATGCGTTATCCCCAGAAAACTGACTTAATCTCTTTGAGCATAGCGCCCATAACTATCTCCAAGACTATGACAAACCAATATACCACCTAACACACAAATCTCGTAACGGTACAATTTGAGTGGAGAGCCTCCTGTGTGAATTGCTGTGGGAATTCTCGACTTCCAATAAATGTTCGTACAATATCATACAATAATTATATACAATAATTACGTATAGATGTAAAGGAAATATATACAAGTGTATGGAGACTTTCTCACTTCAAATGTAACTAGACCTTCAGGATTAAAATAGTTGTTTTTAATCAATTTATTTTGATTCACTAATCTCCGCCCAAACCTGCACAATATAATAGCTTATAGTTAGTGATTAATAATATGAGATGATTAAAAATTAACCAACCTATATATGAATCAAGATAGGATAATGTTAGAATGAGAAATTACACCAGCACAAGACCCAAGAAACAACCCAATTGGATGAAAGATTTTATATTGGGTTAAGCTCATGCTTTTACTACTATGCCATTTTATTTTAGTATCCAGTTTCATGTGCTACTTTATTTTAAAACTATTGTAAGGCCCATGACCCTTAAACCCCTATATAGAAACTTACCATTATGAATGAAGGCATAAGTTTTTTATGATAACCCTAGTTTTAGTATAGCATGAGTAAAGGTCTATCAATAAACTCATGCGTTATCCCCCATAAAACTGACTTCATCTTTATGAGCATAGCATCCATAACTATCTCCAAGACTATGACAGGCAAACCGATATACCACCTAATGCACAAATCTCGTAACGATTCAATTTGAGTGGAGAGCCTCCTGTGCGGACTGCTGTGGGAATTTTCGATTTTCAATAAATGTTTGTACAATATCGTACAATAATTATATACAATAATTGTGTATAGATGTATAGGAAATATATACAAGTGTATGGAAGCTTTCTCATCCCAAATGTAACCTGACATTCAGGATTAAAATAGTTGTTTTTAATCAATTTATTTTAGTTCACTAACCTCCGCCCAAACCTGCACAATATAATAGCTTATAATTAGTGATTGATAATATGAGATGATTAAAAATTAACCAACTTGTATGAATCAAGACAGAAAGAACTCATGCGTTATCCCCAGAAAACTGACTTAATCTCTTTGAGCATAGTGCCCATAACTATCTCCAAGACTATGACAAACCCATATACCACCTAACGCACAAATCTCGTAACGATACAATTTGAGTGGAGAGCCTACTGTGCGGATTGTTGTGGAAATTCTCGGTTTCCAATAAATGTTCGTAAATAATTATATACAATAATTGCGTATAGATGTATAGGAAATATATACAAGTGTATGGAGACTTTGTCACTCTAAATGTAACTTGACCTTCAAGATTATGATAGTTGTTTTTAATCAATTTATTTTAGTTCACTAACCCGCCAAAACCTGCACAATATAATAGCTTATAGTTAGTGATTAATAATATGAGATGATTAAAAATTAACAAACCTAAATATGAATAAAGACACGATGAACTCACACGCTATCCCCACAAAACCGACTTCATCTTTATGAGCATAGTGTCCATACCTATCTCCAAGACTATGACAAATCGATATACCACCTAACACACAAATCTCGTAACGGTACAATTTGAGTGGAGAGCCTCCTGTGCAGATTGTTGTGGGAATTCTCGGTTTCCAACAAATGTTCGTATAATATCGTACAATAATTATATACAATAATTGCGTATAGATGTATAGGAAATATATACAAGAGACTTTCTCACTCCAAATGTAACTAGACCTTCAGGATTAAAATAGTTGTTTTTAATCAATTTATTTTGGTTCAATAATCTCCACCCAAACCTGCACAATATAATAGCTTATAGTTAGTGATTAATAATATGAGATGATTAAAAATTAACCAACCCTGTATATGAATCACGATAGGATAAACTCACGCACTGTCCCTTGTACTGACCTTCATCTTTATGAGCATAACGTCCATAACTATCTCCAAAACTATGACAAACTGATATACCACCTAACGCACAAAGCTTATAATGGTACCATTTGAGTGGAGATCCTCCTTTGCGAATTGGAGTGGGAATTCTCAGTTTCCAATAAATGTTGTTAGTTGTGTTGACAAAATCTTGTCAGTTAGATGACCTATCAGGATTAAGTGGCTCGCCTCCATGATGAACAAAATCATTTAAATTATAATACACAGATGTAGGAGTTTTCCTTATGGCCATGATTTAAATCCATTTTGAAAGATATTTCTATATCTTGTGTCCCACCGAAACACGCTAGAATTAGAATCAATGTCCCTGTAGCAAACTTTTCTCAAGTTACCTTCCTTAGTGTTGACATGGTTGATAATGGTCCACATCTCTTCAACTTTAATCAATTCTTCATCTTTTGCATGCATCGAAAATTTTTGTATGATATTTTTGTATAAAGGATAACATTTTTTTCTCCCACTTTCTTCTACTAAACCTTTTAAATGCTATATGTGATTCTATTTGCATGATATTATATATATATATATGATTGAGCAGCGAATAACTTTAAGATCAATGGATTGGTGTTTGCTGGGTTAGCAACAACCAGAACCTGCAAGGTAAGGGTAATGTAAAGTCCTTTATAAATATTTCAATAAAACACAACTGAAAAAACATGTTTTAAAAAAAAAAAAATAGCATACGGTATGCATTCCATGAATAAAGAGTTAGGTTTTATTAAATTAATATCAAAGTAATCATGGAATATTATGATTATTAAATTAATTACATATAATTGTGTACAATATCGTACAATAATAAAGACAAGTATTTCATCGATAATGAATCATCCACGGAATATTAGTCCTAACAATAAATGCAGCACAAACCAAGGCAGAATCACATTCAAGCCAGACATTAGTAAATCCCATCTTTTGAGCTTCCTTCGTAGCATGTATAACTCCATAAAACTCAACAACCATAGTAGTATGATAAACTCAACAACTTCAAGAAACGCAGAGAAAATATCAATAAACTCTCCTATACTCCCACGGAAAATACCTCTACAAGTAGCAAGACCAGGATACCCCTATCAACCCCATCAATGTTAATTTTAACCCGGCCTGATGAGGGAAACTCTTTCATCTGACAAGAAGATGACAAAGAACTTTACCACTATGAGTATTAATACCAAAAAAACTTAATCACGTTGAAATCCAACATATTATTTTTCATTGAAGCTTTGGACGAATTTTCCATCAAACAAGTTAAATCTTTAATTACCGAAATAACTCTAGGGACCTCAATCTTATCCTCAAATCTAGCATACTTAATCCGAGTCTATTTTATTTTCTTCTTTCTTTTTTCATCTAAATTTTCTTTTATCACTTTCACATAACGTTCTTCATGTATGAACTTTATAACCTTTCATTTTTTCTGGACAATATCGAGATACAAAGCACATTTATGCAATTGAATTTTGGAAATATGTAAGTTCATTTTTGCTTTGTAATTCCTTTGATTTTTATATTTTTTCTGAGTTGTGTTGTTGAGAACTTTGATTATTCTCAAGTGACCATTAGATTGTTTCTAATTTGTGTTTTGGCTGTTTTATAGTTATCAGTTTGGTTAGGTTTTTCTATACTTAGTTCTTCATCATCTGTTATACACTTAAAAATAATAATTAAATAAAAACCAATTTTAAAGATATAAAATAATTAGTCATTATATTGACTAAATTAAATACTATTTTAGAGTACAAAATTATTCATATCTAAACTAATTTATATTATTGATAAATAGTTTTTAAATTGGTATCCAATTAGCTACAATATCTTAGCTATCAATTATTTAAATTCTAAAATTGGTAGCTAAAACTTTGATAGTTAGTTAGATATCAATTTAGAAATTATCTATTAATAATAGAAATTACTTTAGATACCAATAAAAAAAATTGTTTATAAAATAGTATCTAATTTAGTCAATATAATGATAAATTATTTTTTATTTTTAAAATTAATTTTTATTTAATAATTTTTTTGTAGTGATATTTTAAGTTAATTATAGGTAAGGGAAATTAATTTGTTTAATTTTGTTTTCAAATTGGATTTGTAATGCTGGTGTAAGATTAAGATTAATTGATATTAATAATAGGTTGGGAATTAAATATGTATATGAATTGCATTGTTTGGTTAGTAAATTTAGAATGAATTATTTTGTTGATCTGATCCTTAAATTTTAATTTAGATGGTTGGGTGACAATGTTAATAGTAAAATGCTTTTGATATTATTTGGAACCATTAATATAGAGTTAGAAATGTTAAATGGATGTTATGGGTTGAAAATATGTATTTTTTATTGGTTTTTCCTTAAGTTTAGGTTGTTATGCTTAATTTGAATAATAATAGTTATTGTTTAAAATTTATGTCAATATATTAATAGTTAAAAAAAGGTGGTGTCAATTTAATGTGTTTAAGTAATTTGAACTTAGCATAACTTTTATATATATATATATATATATATTTTATTTTATTTTTTAATTTTATTTTTTTATTTTTATTTTTTTTATTTATTTTTTTTTGCATAATCCTCTTGTCGAATTTTTCAATCGCTTAGTCGATTTAAGGTAAAGAGAAAGAGAGATTTACTAATAAATTTAAGGTAGAGAGGAGAGTGAGTTATACAATGAGAAATTCCTTCAATGGATGAAAAATTTGCTCAACCAATTTAAACATAAAAGTAAAGAAAAATCTTTTGTCAAAATTCACATAACGGATTTGTATGAATTAGGTTATCTAATCTTCATTAAAGTTGTAACCTTAAATATTAGCTTTGTCATAACTTTGGAATAATCTAAAAAGGAGATATAGAAGTTTTGATAATTTTAGTGAGTCGAGATGAAGTTGTCAATTTTAATTGAAGTTTTTGCAGTTAATTATGCTAAGTAATTGTTTTTAGAACTTGAAGTCTTCATAAGATTTGTAACTTATTGTCTTAACTTTTTTATGAGTTATATGTGAGTATGATTGGATAAATGAAACTCGATATAAATAACTATTTTTAACCATTATAATAATGATCTATGTTTTATGAGTTATTTTTAGAATTTGATGCCTTATAATAAAGTGTGATTTAAATGATATACATATATGGAATCAGACATTATAAATGTGAGAAGATATAATCATTAAATTTTGTTGTGTATTAAATAAATTAACATACTATTTAACAAAGATTACTTTGCTTCATTAACAATCGAAGTCACATAAATGTTAGATGAAAAGAATCTTATGGAAAGTTCTTACATATAGTAACATTTGTAGATTAACGACTTAACTTGTTATTGATTTTAATCTTAAATTAAATGTTAGTATATGTGAGATATATTTAATGAATTCTTTTAGAAAGGATAACGTAAATCATCAACACTTATAAATTAAATCTCAATTATTAATTATATTAGAGTAATTTAATATGTAAAAAAATTATTATTTTAATTTATCATATTATAGATATTAATTAATCAATTAAAACTTAAAAAATATTTATATAATTAAATATATTTTATATATAAATATTTTTTTTAAATATAAAATTTTTAAAAAAATGGTGAGCCAGCTGGCAGACCAACTAACTATGGGCCTGACGTATCATGCACTAAGTACATTTAATTCGACAATAAATGTTCTTTAATATATTTCACAATAAATTAAAATATAAATACAACTTAATAATTAATTGTTCATGTTTGTTATGATGAAAAAAAAGATAAAATACTTCCATTTGTTTTATATAAAATGTAATTACATATTACCATTATTTCAAAAATTGATATTGATTTCATCACTAGGATTTAGTTTAGAGTTCGTTATCTCTAGTAACTTCTTTTATGTAAACCGGACAACTTAGTCCAAATCATAAAAAAAAATAATTTAAAAAAAAACAAAACTAAAAGGTTTATCTGAATTGGTACTTTAACTTTATTAATTGTTAAAGCTATACATTTTTATTTTTTTTATTTAATTTAAACTATTTTAAAATAAACTAAAAATATATTTTTTAGAATCACATTATTAATAATAATTTTTATCTTAAAAATATAAGATAATCATTGATACGAATTTTCAATTTTTATTATCGAAAACGTTCAATGACATTGAAAAAAATATAAACTTAATTGTTCAATTACAATTTAGCTGCGGTGAAACTAGTAATTGGAAATATAGTATTTTTACTACTTCAATTTCCAGCCCAATTTTTAAATATCGTGTATTATGCTCAAAAAAATATTCATTAAACAAATTAATCTGATATAATACTTTTATAAAATTTAAAAGTGTGAAAATTGAATTATATTTTTTTTAATATTTAAGCTATATATGAATAAATAAGGATATAAACTTTTATTATTCACTGTGAAGCTGAGTTCTAAATATAATATTTGTTACAGTTAAGATTATGTATAATGCGACATGGTCTTTATATGTGAACTATATACTACACTATATATTTTACAATAATGTATATATTCATATCCAAGCTATATATTACTGGCATGTTATATATGTAAGATCAATAAATCAATAAAAAAAAAGACTACTAAATTAAAAATGTATTCTTAAATCATTCTACGTAAACTTAAATGATTAAAACATAAGTTACAGCTAAATATTGTAAATCTAAAAGAAAAGGCTAAATATGAAAAACAAAATGATATTTAACCATCAAAATTTTAATGGTTAAACTTGATTAAATCTAACAATAAGTTACAATAATTCTTAGACTTTAATAATAGAACTAAAGTTGTCATTTCAATAAAAGAGGATGTGATTGAAGCCAGTTGTAAAGAAATTCACCCTTAATGTCATGCTAGACTTAATTAGCATCCAAATATAAGATGAGAAACTGGATTTTTTTTTTCTGTACTTTTGTATCTCTTTCTATCTACGGTTTAATTTATAAGCTTTTGATTAAAATTTAGTATTTTTTTATCAAAAAAAATAATTAAATACCCGTATACAAATACTAAAAAGCCTTATCATTGACCTGTAGTACATAAAATATCAAGCTTCAATATTTTTAAAAAATGACGAATATTAAAAAAGTAGTTTTGTACAAGAATTTAAATTTTTTACCACGAATTTAAAATATAATTCTGTTTGAAGAAGTTAAACTGAAGACAGTAAAATCTGTAAAGAACATTGATATGTTAACAATCCGACTAAAGAATATTGATATGTTACCAATCTGACGAGAGATATTTTGTTGTAAAATATAGCAATTTTGAGATTTTATTAATCAAACTGATTAATTTACAGTTATAAACTGAAATTGATTAATTTATATTTATAAAGTGATGTCTCTGGAATTTTGAAAGTAACATTTTTCAAATTCGTAAAGGTGAAGTAGAGAAATAGTATGTTGATCCAAGGGCAATAATTTACAGTAGACGGTGCACATGCTAAGGACATGGAGAAAAGTTGAGGCTGTAACACCACTTTTCTGCACACATATAGCACAAAAGAAAAAGCTAGTGAAGAAAGAAAAGTTGTTCCATGTATAATCATGATGTTTTGTGATTCAAAATGAGGCCAATTATCACTCAAACTTGTCTAGGGTGATGACACCAAGGACCCATTCATGTGCCACGACAATGGCACCAGACAATTTTTACTATGCCATGGAAAGAAGATGTGCATTGGTGGGTCTAAAGGTGAAAGTAGCAGTACCTTTCCTTAGATTCAGCTGTGGATGCTGTCTCCCATCACTTTTTTTTTTTGGTAAATTGATTAGTATAGCAATGAAAGGAGTCATGGGGTTCTGACAAAGAACAGATCAAGAACGTGAGCCAAATTGTGAATATATATATGTGGCTGCAAGGAACAAGCTTTGGGGTATGCTAGCAATGGGGGAATTCAAACACTTTGTGATTGTTAAGTTCAAGGAAGGTGTGGCAGTTGATGAGCTCACAAAAGGGATGGAGAAGTTGGTCTCAGAGATTGATGCTGTCAAGGCCTTTGAATGGTATATGTTTTCTGTTTTGTTACCTTGTACTTCATCAACTATTTTCTGTGTATCCAAAGTCATAGTTTGATTTTTTTAAGGTTTCTTTTTTGTTTCATACACATAAATCTGGTAAGAACTGAATCCCTAACTACATGCTTAAAAGATATAATCATCTAGGAATCATATTACACCATGTTGGTTATTTTGGAGATTCTAAAAGTTTATAGTGTTTAGCTCTGATACTGAATAGAGTCTTATCATGTTTGATTGCATTTATGTTGAACAGGGGGCGTGACATTGAAAGCTTAGATGTGCTGAGACAAGGTTTCACTCATGCCTTCCTAATGACATTCAACAAGAAAGAAGACTTTGCTGCATTTCAAAGCCACCCAAATCATGTGGAGTTCTCCACAACATTTTCAGCAGCCATTGAGAACATTGTGCTGCTGGATTTCCCATCTACTCTTGTCAAGGCTCCAGCATAATCTTCAACATAACATTTCCAGCAATAAAATTCCCCTCTTCAAATTTGTTTAGTGTATGTTTTTGCTTGTGTTTCGCTATCTGTAGTTCTGTCATGAGCTGTTATTACTACATCTCTTGCAATTTGAACACGTAGTATTATGGATTATGAATTATAATTAATGATGAACTTTTTTGCCTTATATTGATGGATACTTCTAGGAGTTAGTATTTGGCATTGCAAATAGCCACTTAGTTTTTGTTTCATATAAAAGTAAAAGAAATTCTAAGACACAGATTATATCATCACTAGCCTTACCTAAAGAAGCATAAATAGAAAAACCACTTTTACATGGCAGAGAATGAGAATCAATGGTATGGAACATGCATAGCTTGATGATAAACAATAGTTGATGAATCCAAGTTAGTTGTATTCCATGGCAAAAGACATGGCAAAATCACAAAAATATAAGCTCAATGATTCCTGCAAAAGCAGTAAAACCTCTTTTAACTATTGAGCCAACTTGGAACTTGATTTCAAAAGCAGAAGATTCTCGATATATCCACCTTTATGCATCGTTATATAGTGTGATCCTCAGAGATAAAACACACCACATGACTCACAATCTGATAACTGAAGCCTCATGAAGAGTTGCATTTATAGGGAAAAGAGATGAATATGAAGCCATTCAAGAGCAAGAGAATAGTCCAAATTCATGTTTAGTCATTGAAGATCTTGAAAAGGTTGACAAAGGCTTTCATCCTAAACATTTGAACTGCTCTCATTATATCTGGATGCATAGAAGCTCCTCAAATGGTGAAGCTGAAGGGTATGTGTTGAGAACATGGATGTCCTTTGATGTGCGAAATCACGTGGAAGATCTTTGTAAAGAGTGTGAAAAGCCTAAAGGCCACTGTGGTGTAGGGCTGAAGTGTTTGTGTCATGCAAAAGAGTGCAGTGAGTGCCTTGATATGCACAGAGCCTTTCTCTTACTTTACTTCCATTTGTTTAATTAATTTTGCCTCCACCCAAAGGTGACTGTGATGATATTTTTGCAGAAGACAAGATCATCTCAGAAAGTGGGTCCATGAAATCTGTTGGTAATGTTCTTTTCTCTTTCCTTTCTTTCATTGGTGTTGTAGCTTTCTTCAAGGATGTATAAATAGCATTCTTTAGGGACTAAATTTTCTGATTAGAACACTTTGTTGCTATATATGATTATGTTACTACTGTCGAAAGTCATGAATTGAGTGTAACTGGTTATGATATAATTAAATATCAAACACTTAACTGAAGAAATTCAAATGATCTTCAAGTATGTCAACTCTATGAATGAAAAAGATCCTTAATTTGTATCATATGGAAAGTTTTATATAATGCAGGTATGGTACATAGGCAAACTTGTAATGAATGGCATTTCAAATGGTTGACCTAAAAAACAACAGAAGCAGATTAATGTACTGATAGATTTTATTATTTTATAAATTGATTCTATAAAGTTGAATTAAATTTAAAATTTTAATTTTTAATAAGAGATTTAGATGTAAAGCTGATATCTGAATCATTCCGAATAACTAATTTCACCATAAAGAAACAATACTATTTCTTCTTGCTACGTTTTACCTTAAACTTGAAGGACATATTTTGTGGTTTAATAAGATATAGTTGATTAGAATAATAGGTTATAAGTTATTTTTATAACTTGAAGGTATCTTATGGAATTTTTATTTCACACTTAACTAGAAATATAAAATTTTTGCTTGTTGCGTTTTATAAGATATAATAGGTATCATTCTTCATATCCCGTTATGTTGGTATGCATATAATATTTCTATTTAGAAGTATTTGAATCACAACCATAATCTACTTATTAAAAATATTATATACTTTTTTTTACAATTTTTAAAATTAAAAAGCAAACTAAAGTTCATTTTTTACACAATAATATATATAATTTCTAAATCCTTATTTAGTATGTTGTAATATCATATAATACATCATGATCATACATTATATATAATATATTTTATATATATATAACACCTTTCGTAATACATACTCATAGGATTGTGCATTTCTCATTAAAAACTAATACATAATCCATTGGAAACATCACTTATTAAAATTGATTTTAGTTTCTTAGGTTAAGGTAGTTCATACACCTTACTATTAGGGAGATTAACAACTTCTTTTAGCTTCTCACTACATTATTTTAATTTGCATAATCATATTCTAATAAACACAAAATATTTTCTTTACTTAATGGACTTACATGTACAATCTCTTAACCTTTAAAGTCCATTTCCATTCTAGGTATTCATCACACACACCCACAAAGAATCACACACTCATAAAGGTCACATATAAAATAGATATCAAATATGTGATTTATCACATCACTCTCTTCCATAAGCATCTCATCATGCATATATTATACATTTAAAAAATTAATCATATATATAACCATATGTACAATTAACCATATTGAAATAATTCACCCTCAACACAACCAATTGTTGTTTGAGCAAGCTCCTATTGTTTGAGCGATCTCATAAAATACTTTCTTGCTTAAGTGGTCTCATGTTCAGTTTTATTATTGGGTGTTCTTGTAATGCTTAAGCAATATACTTATTGGATCCCTTCCAACTGCTTTAATGTAGTATCATGATTTTCAAGATTCTAAAACTCATGTAACATCGTCATACTTATTGCTAAAGCGACCACATTTCACTTGATCATCATTGCATTCCAAATGAGATAGAGTTACTTTGATTTCTCTCCTTATCTTATTGTCTCTTCAATATTATAATCCGACAAAAGAATAAAGTTATAGTTGTTCTCTAAACTTATGGAGGGTTTAGAAAATCTAAGTTTTAGAAATTAAATTTTAATTAAATAAAGAAGGGTTAAATATATTTTTTCGTTTTTGTACTATAACACAAATTTGGTTTTCATTCCTGGTCCAAACTTTAGACCATTCAAGTACTTGTAGTATGAAAATTATTGGAATTGGTCCTTTTGCATGTGAAATGATTGCTAGTTTTTTTTAAAAATTGATAGTTTTTTTCAAAATTCCTTATTGTTTTGATTGCAGACTGATGTTCATTGTAACTACTTCTAATGGGTTGATGAAGTGGAACCTTAAATTGAACTAATTCCATATACAGAAGAACTCATTCCCAATCATTTCCATACTACAAGTATTTGGATGGTTTAAAGTTTGAACTAAGGACAAAAACCAATTTCGTGAACATATTTAACACAATAAAAAATAAATATATATCTTTTATTTATAAATTTACATTTTTATTTATTTAAATTTATATTTTAAATAAAATTAGTTCCTATATAATTTCAACAAAATAATATTTTTAACACAATTTTTATTTTATTCTATCGTTATATTTGTAAGGACTTTAAGCGTGGAGTCTGAAGTCCCACATGGAGATGATTTAGGTGAACAATATATAAGGAGAAAAACCTACAAACCTAATGCACAAGGTCTCGGGTTGAATTGAAAGTGATGTTAATGTCTCTTATATATGGATTGACTCATAACTCAAGACTCATTGAATCCAGTCTCCTATGTTAGTTATTGACTCTCCCTAGTACATCCACTTGAGAAACCCAACAATCTATGTAGAGGACTCATGGATAGAATGCTTTCGAAGTGGAAGGGGAGTTTGCAATGTGGAGACTCACACTTGAGGGAAATTGAGTGAGGTGAACAAAGGAGAAAGATCTAAAAACATAATACGTTAAAGATTTTAGATTGAAGATGATGTCAATATCTTCTATAAATATGTTGACTCATAACTCAAAACTCATTAAATTCACGTTTCAGATTATTTATTAACTCTCCCAATTATGTCCACTCAAGGAATCCAACAATATTAACATCAAACACCTCGTCTATTTAGTAACAACCAATAACCAACCAACTATATGTTCATACATGAAAACCCCATAGCCAATCTTAGCTGGAGTCTTAATTTATTTATTTTGGTAGTTACGAAAAGAGTATTTCTTTTATCTCACATTTTCTCTATGTATTCAGAGCTTAAATTGGCTTGAAAAGGCAAAGTTTCATTGGTTTTAATTAACACAACAAAATATATTTTAGAAAGAGACCTAATTTGTTGGGAGATTCTTTTCTTGGTATGGAAAGTAACATGACATGGTTTTAATTTAGAAGCACTCTTAGGTCTTCCTTCCATTGGTTTTTATTTGTCCATATCTCTGGGTCAGTCTTTTCTGTGCCAAGCATTGATTTGGACACTACCATTTCCTTCTTCCACCTTCCAAAACCATGTTTGTATCTTGTCGTAATATGAAAACTATGCCATGCCATGTATGAACAGAAAAACCAATTTAATTGGAAGAGAAAAAGTATTCAGCTTAACCCCACTTGAAAAAGCATAAACAAAAACATCCAAATTGAAGTTTCAATATATATTAAGTAAAAATAAATAAAAAAGATAATATTGTCGACTTATTTCAGTTGATCCATTATTTGATCTATCAAAAAAAGGTTAGTTATAGATTGGTTGGTATAAGATTTGTGTGTTTCGTTGTTTAATTCGTAAACATAAATGGAAATCTGCTAATTGATTCCCAAATATAAAAAAGAAAATATGACAAACATGCTTGAAAAATAGAATGTAACCTAGTGTAACCTAGAAAAAAAAAATATCATGTCATCATCATCATCTACATCTAGTGTAACCTACATTAATTTTATACTATTTTTTTTTTTAAATTGAATATTGTGGCATAAACTAAGCTCTCTAGCAACCATGATATTTGCATCAATTACATGCTAAGAATAGCAACTCTTAATGCAATAAGTGAGTGGGAAGAATGGTAAATAAGTAGAAAGAAAACATATTTTCTACCCATTTTTATTTATTTATGTTGGTTAAATTATTATTTTTATATCTATCACTACAAAAAAATATATTTAAAATAGAAACCAATTTTAGAAAAAAAAAAGTTACTATAGTGACTAAATTATAGACCATTTTAAAAACTAAAAAATTATTAATTTTTAAATTAATTTTTATTATTGATAAATAGTTTCTAAATTGGAATATAATTAATTACACCAAAGTTTTTACACTAGTTATTCTTCATCATTGTGAATGAATAATTTTTTTTTTCTAAAATAAAATCGTTTAAATATTTTTTATAATAATGTTATTGGTGTATTAGGTGTGAATCCAAGTAAAGTCCTTTTCTAGACATCATAATCTATTCTTATCCATTTCAAGTGTAAAATTGCAATCTATGTTTGTTTGGAATCGATGTAACATGTGGGTACGAAATAGTAATGGACTATACTATTATGCCAAAATGCATCTAACCCAATTCATATAGGCTTCTATTATAAACAAAAAATCATCTTTGAAAAGGAATATGAAACTGGCTATTATTTGGGGTAGTGGAATCATATGAATAATACAACTTTTAGAAATGATATAGTGAACCCACATAAGATTTTCACAATAGCACAACTACAATGTTAGGTATCCTAAGACGAGTTTTTCTTTTTCAAACTAGTACTTATGTCCACTTTAATGTTTTGAAATTTATTCGATTAGGGGGTATTTATTTGTATATAAAATTTAGTTTGTATATGTGTCAATTATTTTTGTTACTATATATATAAAAAAAATGTAGATACATGAACATTTCTGTGTTTTCAAGTAATAAGGAACATTTTTTAAGAATAAAATACTTTTCCTCCATGAATGAGTATTGTTGTGAAACGTGGTAAACTTGGCAACTGAATATGATCGAAACCCATAATCATGTGTAGGTTTTGTTTTAATATGAACTGAGTATTGTAGCAATATAACTGATAGTGTGATCTGCTTCACATAAAAAAGCTAGTGGGTCATAGGTAATGGAAAATTATCATATGAAAATCATGTTTTGTAGGGTTACGTGTTTCACCTCTTTTCAAGAGACCAGAAAAATGATGGCTCTGTGTTTTTCATGCTGTTTTGGGTGTTACATTGGGTGTTCAAATATGTATTGGTGTCTCTTGAGTTGAAATCTTTTTGTGTTAGTTTAAATTATTATCAATCCTTTTAAAAAGAATGAAAACTTAAATAGCGTATATGAAAGAATATTTTCTGTTTTATTCAATCTGTCTTTTATCTATAACAATGATACATATATATAACCATAGTATTAGAACCGTACAGAACCGTACAGATTCTTTTTCTAACATAACATCTATAATTAAGACTAATTATAGACCCATTAATAGTGATTATATTCCTATAATTAAGTCTAATTATAGACTCATTAATAGTGATTATATTC